>MDSV01028652.1_pt1 | contig 35170 bp, 31 predicted proteins | sample 810851 | NCBI WGS metagenome assembly MDSV01 (sample SAMN05326640, study PRJNA326480) | marine metagenome | isolation source: seawater | place: Atlantic Ocean: North East | collected 2012 | reverse complement strand
TAGGCTTAGCAATTATTTTTTCAGTTATAGTTTCAAACAATGGTAGTTTAGATTGAGCTATCATACTAACTGCATTAGCTTTACCAACCTCCATTAAATCTTTGTTGTTAAATTTAAACTCAACTTTATTAACTCCCTTTAAATCTGTATATGTTCTTTGGTCTAAAGGTTTGCCTTGGATTCTTTTAGGTTGATAGAACTTGTCGTCTTGATATTGTTCTTTTACTCTTTCATTTATTTCTTCGGTCTTTGTCTTATCACCTATCAATGTGTCAGGCATATAAGGTTGTAATGATTCAGCCACGCTATACAATCCATCAAATATTACTGCAGAGTTAGCCTCTGAAGGAACTTTACCTACGAAGAAAGGATGTGTAAATCCTTTATCTTGTACACCATCCACTAAAGTTTCTGTGCTTTCAGGTACCACATATGTGAAACCACCAACCACATATCCCCCTTTGTTTTCTTTTAAAAAGTTTTCTCCTAATAAAGCTTTATCTCCAAACTTTAAATTAAAATCTTGAGTGTTGGTTCCATTATCTAACAAAGCTTTTTTATATGCAGGAGTAGACTTGTTAGTTTTTAAGTTTGGGTTGGCAGGTATAATACCTGTCATATAATATCTTCTTCTGTCAAAGTTTTCGTTCTTCATTGCGTTGACAAACTCAGCTTCAGATACAGAGCTTGGGTCGATAATCATGTCTTGAGCTTCTTGTGACAATTGTCCACCCATTCTATTGTTCTTATAAGCAGCCATTTCTTTAGCAAACTTCTTATAAGCAGCAGGGTCTTTTCTTTGTAAGTCTTCTATGGCATCATAGAAAAATTCTGCTCCATACATGTTTCCATACATAGCGTCAGGAGTTTGTATCATTACTGCTACCCCTACTCTTTCCCCTTCTTTAAATTTCTTTTTAAGCTTATCCATATTACGCATAGCTGTACCCCTATCTAACGATGCAAAGCCTACTCCGTTCTCGTTATTGTCTTTCATTGCTGCATAACCAAACCCACCAAACAATCCTTTATCAGGGTCTAAAGCTGTAGCGTCAGAAGTAATAACATATATATTTCCATTATGTTGTTCAGCAAAATCATTAAGTGTTATTATAGGTAGGTCAGATACTTGGTCACCTTTGAATACTTTCTGTTCTCTACCCGGAACTTTTTTAACTTTACCTTTAGGATTTACTGTAGCTGCTACTCCCCCATCAGAATAAGGTTCTGCCTTTTCAAGAACCTTAAATTCATCAGTAAATATTTCTTGACCCATAGTTATTTTGTCGGCTAAAGTATTTAACAAATCAACTACTTGTGCGTCTTGTTCGGTAATGTTAGGACTGATATCAATTAATTTATCTAAACCAAAAGTTCTAGCTGTAGATTTTATAAAGTTTAAAATTTTACTTTGAGCAGCTCGGTCTAGCCTTTGATATCTGCTTGACATAACACCAAATAATTCAGCCAACCTTTCTTCATTTTGAACAGTCATCCCTTGGTCTTTATATTGCTTGGCAAATGCGTCAGCTTTTTTATAAAGTAATGTGTTTTTATCTACAGCACTCATCACTCCTTTAGTAAGTGTGTTTACTGCTTTTGCTACATTGGCTTCACCTAAAGATTTAAATAACATAGCGTGAAAAGACTCATGCCCTACCGTGGTTTCAGTAGCTTTATTCATATCCACATGAATGGTGTTAGTATCAAAGTCATAAAACCCTCTACCCTTTCTTCCTGTAATTTTATTAAACTCATCTGAAGATTCATGTAAAACTATTTTAGTTTTAAGATTTTTAGCTAAAGATTTAGCTGCTTTTACAGCTCGGTTTATAACCTTGTTACGCATAGATTTTTGTTCTTTATCTAATGCGCCTTCTTGTTTACCTTTTCTGTTAAAAAATATATTGTCTCCCACACCTTCTTCTTTCTGTTCGCCAAATGCTTCCTCAATATCTTCCTTCTCTTCAATAGTTATATCACCATCTTCATCTAATTCTTCTGTAGTTTCTGTCTGAGTTTTAGTTGTACCAAACTCTTGTATCTTAGACTCTGCGTCTTCAGCAGATTGTTGCTCTTTGGCAGCTATAATAGTTATATCTTCTAGCTGTTCGTTGATTTCAGTTATTCTATTTTGGTCACTCTTAGTAAGCTGTTTGTTTTTGCCGGTAATTTTATTCTCTATGTTTTGTTTTTCTAACAATAAGTTTAAGGCTACTCTTGATTGTTGAACTGTGTAATCACTAGGAATCTTTGGCATCAAGCCTTGTATTTGATTAAAGCTAGCTAATAAACCATCGGCTCCTTCTTGAGTTAGTGGGTCATTAGGGTCAGCCACTCTTTGTTTTAGATTGGTAACAAAAAACTTTTTATACTGAGGGTCTTTCAAACTCTCTTGATACCACGCAAAAGCTTCATCAGAAACTAAATCCAAATCATTAGGGTTGCTTGCCATAGCAGATATAGCTGTAGGTACTGCCATTACTTTACCACCAAGAGCTTCAAGATAACCCTGATACATTACCTCTTTAAAAAATGCTCCTACTGTTTCAGGAGTTTGGAACATCTCCTTGTCTTTAGCCATGTTATATATATACTCTGAAGTTAGTTCAGCCACAGATTGTAAAGCTCCGGTTTCAAATTCAGTTGCTGCACCTGCACCAAGTACCAATCCTCCCTGTGTTGCTGCAATTCTAAATTTACTTCTACCTTGTTGGCTCATCAAGTTCTTTAAATCTTTTTTAATAAATTCAGCAAAGGTTTTACTTGTGGTTCCTTTATTGCTTTTTAATAATGCTCTTCCTACAATACCATTTACTAAACCTTCTTGTTTCATTAAGGTTCTAAAACCAAAATCTTCTAACACAGCAGTAGCTATAGCCACAGGATATGCGATTAATCTTTTTTCACTATCAGGAATGTTGTCAAAGTTTGGATTCCTTGACATCTTTTCCATTTGTGCATCGTTACTTTGCGCCATCAACCTTACGATTCTCGTAGCTTTGTTTTTAAATTGGCGAGATTTAATCATTTTCTTACCTAACTCCGGACCATACTTAAGTGACAACTCAGTAGCTTTTTTACCACCGGTTTTTAGTATACCTAGAAATGCAGGTATAGAATAAAATACCCCATGCATAGCTTTGTCAAAATCACTACCACCGTTTTTGTATGCTTTTCTAATGTATTCTTGAGGTAAATCTTCTTGCCCTATATATCTATTAAATATCTTAGTAAAAGCTTCTCGACTTCCCTCTTCTAATTCTCTAGCTCTACCCCCTGCTCTACCTGTATAAATATTTCTATTAAAAGAATCGCCTCTAGCTGCACTCAATGCTCTGTCAAACGAACTTACTTGGGTACCATCAGCTAAAGTTATCATTCCTTGACCCCCTTGTTCATCATATATTTCAGAAGCATATATACCCGTAGGGTCTCCGCCTCTTTCTCTAAATGCATTAGTTTTAACTGTATTAAATACATCTCCGGTATAGTCTCCTAACTCTCCACCCTCATTCGTTATATTTTCAAACAGGACTTTACCATTTTGAGGTCCTAAATCAGCTATTATATTTTTTAATCTAAGCTCATCATAAGCATCTAGATTTTTTCCTTTGTTAAGTAATTCTTTTATCTCTATTAACTCATCACTAAAAGCATCCCCTAAAATTGTGGTATCATCAAGCTTATATTTAAGCTCTCCGTTTTGTGATAACGCATCCATTGCAATATCCACATGAGTGTCATAGTTTTCTGCAACATCAGCAGGATTAAAGGCGTTAACTACACTTGTAATACCTGCCGATAACTCTTCCGGTACACTTGTAATAGCACCACCTACTCCACCTAATAATGATTTGCCTAATCTTTCTATAAATAACATACCTCCTTCTCCTCTGTCCTGACGCATTTGAACAAATGAACCTACCATTGCATCAAACTCTGCACCTTTAATCATAAAAGTTTTTTGCCTAGCACGAAGAGATTTTTCCGCCATATCTAACCTTTCGGTAGCCATCTTATAGGTGTTGTAGTTAGGGTCGGCAGCTAGTTCTTGAGGAGTTCTTCCGGCAAAAGCATTTCTATATATTCTATCAAGTCTAATTTTTTCTGCTGAATACCCTTTCACATCATCAGCAAACTTGTCCACTTGTGTATTAAACAAAGTGTTCAAAGCCATTAGCTCCTTTTCGTTTTGAATTTTATTTAGTTTGTCTTCTTCTTTTTTAAGACCTGCAGCAAAAGCTTTTTCAGAGGCTTCTTTATTATCCTGTAAAAACTTTTTAAGTTCATTAGCTCTTGCTCCTGCTCTGATTTCTAAACCTTCAAAGAAGGGTATACCATACGCATCTAGAGGTATAGTTATTTCTTGGTCATTAGCTGAGGTTACCTTCATTCTGTCTCCTAAGCCTGTCTCTTCAAACTTAAAACCATACTGCCCAAACTTGTAGTTCATTTCAGGAACTACAGCTTCTTCTTCTCTGTCAGATGTTAACTCTTTATCTATTGAATTTACGCTAGCTTCAAAGGCATTCTCTCCTAAATCTTTACTATAACCTTCAGCTAAAATGCTTTGTTGAAATGGGTCAGAAGTATCAAATGTTGACTGACTTAAATATGATTCCGATGTAATATCGTCTCCTGTTAAACCTAAAGGAGAATCCGTAGGGGTTTGAGCTCCTATTTCCGGTGGAGCTTCTTGGGTAAACGGAAGGTCCGGATTTTTTTTTTCATTTTTCACCGGAACATCTTCCACAATTTCCTCGCTTGATACTACCGTATCGCCTAAAGAATACTGCTGATTAAACTCGTCTTGACTTTTAGTGTATAGACCTTCTTGAACAGCTACATTAAAGACTTTATCCCTATAGTTTTCGTCTTGATACTGCTGCTCAAATTCGTCATAGGATTTGGTGTAAAGCCCTTCTTGAGTTAATACATTATAAAGCTTTTGTAAGTTCTCCATACTTCAATTTTATTTAATCTAATACTCCTGATGCTCCTCCGCCTGAAACTCTTGGTCCTGCATATTTTGTCATCAAGCTTTCTTGAGCTGCAATGTTTGCAACAGGAGTTCCACTTCTAATATAATCCATAAGTGCCTGTAGCTCTGCCTGCATATCGTCTTTAGATGTATAGAAATAATGAGGAGTTTCCCCATCTTCAGCATTAGGTCTAGTAATTGATAAATAATTTGACATACCGACAGGATTTTCAATCTTAAATCCTAACCCTTGGATAAACGGAGCTAATTTTGTTTGAACATATTCATCGTCTGTAATTACTGTATCACCCTCCATAAGAACATTGTCAACTGTTAAAGCTTTTTGTAAATATCTATCTAAAAATTGTTGGTCGGTTTCGTCAACCATTACACCGGCTCCTGAACCTGTAGGTGTAATAGAACCTAACTGATATGTTTCACCTAGTTTGAACATATCGGTAACATTCGCATCTTTACCAAGGGTTCTTACCTCTTCTCGAACAGAGCCATCCGGTAGTCTGAACTTGATTACATAGTCACCCTCTTTTTCTCCTGCTTTAACGCTTGCAACTTTACCACTTCGTACACCACCTGCTAAGTCAACACTATCTGCGATATTAGATACACCTGTTAATAATACTGCTGATTCTGCAAAGGTTTCAAAATCCATTAAGTTACCCTCTTTATCTCTCATTGGCACAGGTTTAGTATTACCATCACCATCAGTTACATAAATAATGTCACCTCTTTTTTGCACCTTTGCTGCGCCTATTAAATCTCTAAAGTAAGTCTCGGCTGCATCAACTTTTTTAGTATTTCCATAAAATATATCACCTAGCATAGAGAAAGTTTTTTCGTTTTTCTGATTTGCTTCTCCTTTTTCTCTTGCATCTCTGTCAAATGGTACTCTACTTGCGGTTGCTTTAATCTTTTTATCTATTGAATCATTAAGCCTTTGCTTGATAGCATTTTTTACGACTTTCTTTTGGTCGTCAGTAAATTCAGGTTGACCCCCCATATCATTTTCTCGGTTCAAATATATTTCATTTGCCTTTCTTTTGTTAGGGTCTGACTCATATGTAAAAGTGTAAGGAACTTTTTTCCCATCAACTTCTACCGTTAAGTTTTCATTAGTCAAAATAGAGGTAACATGGAATGGGTTAGACATCATCCCCTCAGATGTGTAGTCAGCCCACTTATTATATTCACTTAGCAACTTTTTATTTCCACTAAACTTTCCTCCTTGAGAAGTAGTAGTTATTAGTTGGTCTAAGCCGCCTTGATATCCTGCTAATTCCACAGACAATTCATCAATCAATCCTAGGTCATCTACTGCAGTATTAATATCTTTACGGACATCATAATAATTATAAGTGCCTTTTAAATTAGACATTAGTTCAGGTACTGTTTGATAAGAATTAGGATTAGTGTCCATCTTTCCATCTTTCCATAGACCAATTGAAACTACTCCACTATTTGGATTTATTAAAGCTTTAGAATTTTTTAAGTTATATAACCCTTCTGCCTGCTCCATCTTCCATGGCTCCAACATTTGAGACCTAGTTGCAGGGTCAGCAGAATTCATTCTTTCCATTTTTAATTTATATGCCTCTTGATAAGCGTCTCCTAATTTAAACATCATCTTGTTTGAATCATTAAGATTAGCTCTTACTGTAGAATAATCTCTTGGTTTGAGAATTCCCTGTCTTAAAAGTCTGTCTTGTGTAAGTAATACCTGTTGAGCATCAGCAGCGTAATCAGATATAAATTGGTTTCCATCTACATAGTCTCCGGTTGGAGAATTTTGTAGTGTCTCTACCATTTCCCTAGAGCGGTCTTCAAGTTCTTTCTTCTGACTCTCTCTTGATTTTATTTCTTCTCCTAATATAGTAGTAAACTGTGTAGCTACTGCACCCCAATCTACTTGGTCGGTAGCTTCCCTTCTTACATATCCGAATTTTGTTGCCATAGTATCCTTTTATTGACTCATTAATAATTGCAACTCCTGCTGTTCTTCCAAACTTAATGATTCAAACATCATCTTATCCATAAGTTCTTTTTTTCTAGCAAATGCTGCTGCATCATTCATTGGAGCTTGAACATCTTCTACAATAGAAGTAGGTGGTGGACCACCAAATGGAGCGTCTGTATTTATAGTTGTATTTACACCCGTCATGTCATTCAAGTCTCTTTGAGCATTGGCAAATTGAGATTGATTTGCAGTCAAACCTAAAGCATATTGGTCTTGAAATGCTTGACTTCCAAATAACGCAGATGATTGGTCTGCATCAAGCCCTCTTTTAAATTGTCTAAACTGTTTGTTAGACATGCCCGGAATCCTTGTTAAATCTAAATTCGTAAATCCTTCACCCCCTGCTTCACCCATACCAACATCTATATTACCTATTTGTGTCATCTGCTCAGGAGTTAATTCAACATTACCTAAAGCTGATTTTTGAAGTGCTATATTCTGTTGATATAAAGGTATTTGTTGTAAACCTTGTTGAAGTGCAGAGCCGGCTGATTGTATCCCTGCTTGTGTTTGTGCCGCAGCCATTCGTTGAGCATCTGCAGCAGCCTTTTGTTGACCTTCAATCTCTCCTAAATCTAATTGTACATTAAGGTCTCTAAGTCTTGAATCTTCTTTTGCAACAGCCATTTCAATCATTTGTTGCTCTTTACTCATAGCAGCACGGGTTTGTCCTTGTGCTTGATTTTGTGCTTGTTGTAACCTTCCTGCAGTTGCAGCAACTCCTCTTTGGTCTCCCTCTCGTGCAGCGTCTAACGCAGTAGCACCTGCTTGTAACATTGCTTCTCTTTGTAATTCATATGGTTCTTTTTTAATTGCTAGTTGTTCCATATAATTTACATCTAATCTTCTACGAGCTGTACGCATCATAGCATCAGCTTCTGATTCTGCGTCTCTCATAGCTCGTTTACTTTTACCGGCTTGAGCAAAGGAAGCAGCACTTGAGCCTACAGTAACTGCTGTAGAACCAATAGCTAACCATCCTAATAAACCAATTCCTGTTGCGACTCCTGACATATTTTTAATGCTTTATTTATTATTTCCTGTGGCAGCTCCATAAATGAATCTGCATAAATTTCTTTTTCTGCATCCTCTACATTTGTTTTATTTGTTTTATAAACACAAATCCAAACTGAATCTTTGTGAACATAAAAAACTCTTTGAGTTCCTACTTGAGTAAAAACTGTATGAGGTGCTTCTATCGTTTCTACTTGACCTTCATCATTCAAGTACGACAACTTACCCTTTACTAAAAATGAAGGATGTTGTTGACGATGAATCATACTCACAAGCATCATTCCTTGAGGCATAAATAATTCCCGAGTATAAAGCCCTCCTTCAAAATAATGTTTTAAAGGAAGATTTTTTCTCATACCTTCACTTTGTTCTTCACCGGCTTTATGAGTTAACACTCCTTCAATCTCTTCTAATTGAGTTTGAAATTGAGCTATTTTTTCCCACAACAAACCTGTTAACTGTGGGATACCTCCTAATACCTTTTTTGCAAGGACTGTTTCATGTCCATCAACCATAGCACAAAGATACTAAAATTAAGGAAAACTTTTCATTACATCCGATTCTACCACAAATAGTTCAGATGGAGTTGTAACATCTAATGTTAACTCAAACACGCAATAATGACCTAAAACTCCGTGTGATTCTGCAATAGGGTTCTTAATAAAAAACCAATAATCATTGCTTGTAGGTAAAACTGTAGGTTGTGGTGCCGGAAACGGTAAAGCTACGGTTGAGTTTATTGTAATAGTAAATATAGCTCCATTCCTTGTGATGCTTGTCAATACTCCTGCAAACTGAGGAGTGTCATAGTTAGGAGCTACAGCGAAATACATAAAGTCTCCTACACTAATAATACTTCCCACATTAATTCCTGCCGGAAAAGTTATAATTATATTAGCAGGGTCAGTCGTATCAAATGAATCTCCTACTCCAATGCCATTTACACTTCTTAACTCCCATTGACTTTGGTTTGTGTCCGGTCCTGTTGGTCCATCGTTTCTTACAAAAGCAAACCATGCTCCTTCTTTTTGCTCAAAGTATGCTGCTTCTATTTCTCCATCAATCTGTATATCTGTTTGTAAAGTAGCACTCCACGCATCATCACCTTCAAGGTTTAAAGTTTTAAATATTTTATTCTGTAGTGGCTGTTCGTTAAATACACTTGTGATTCTAGAAGGATATTGTTCTCCATAATATTCGTTTCTTGTATCATTGGTATTATGTCTCCATAAATTACCTCCTTTAAATGTATACAGATACTGATTCATTCCTTTAATAAATTCAGGGCAATAAGTATAGAACGAAGGAAACCCTTTGGAGTCATCGCTATATGTAATGGTACATTTGTTTTGTTCGGTTATTGGTATCATATTATGGGCAGTTTACTAAATTAGTTATTACTCCGTTAGCATCCACCGTCATTTGTTTTTGAGCTGATGGTGGGTTTATAGTATAAGTTCCTGCAGCAAGTTTAGTTACTCCATTAGAATCTATAAAAGCAAACTCTCGTATTGCAGGCTCACCTGCTGTTCCGTTTTTATTTGGTGCTGCATAAAATATATTAGGAGTTTCTGAACAATTTACTCCTTCAACTCCAAGAGGAGTAGATGTTAAAGGAGCAGGGCAATTAATTTCTACATCCCATGCTGTCGTACAAAACCCAACTATTTCTACTAAACAAGTAGTAGCATTTTGATTTGGTCTAGGAATTACTAATGTACAATAATCAGGAGGACCTGCCGTTAAATTTACATCTGTTCCGGTACCTGTAACAGTACCTGCATTACCTACTAAATCAAAAGCCAATGTAGTAGGGTTAAAAGTATATTCGTCTAAGTTGGTGTAACCTCCTCCATTTAAAGTGGTTGCAATTGAAGGAGTACAATCGGAAGCACTATTCCCTAGTACCACATAGTTTCCTACAGTTGCAGATGCTAAATATCCAAACTGAGGACTTGTAACCTCATTGTAAGTAACACTATCATATATTACTCTAATACCATCAGGTATTGATTGAGGTCTAAAATATATTAGCATTGCTCCTAAATCTACGCCTGTAGAATAAGTTAATTGATAAATACCTGTGTCTCCTGTTGCGCTTATGGCGGTAGTACAGGGAACTACACAGGTTGGACAAGGAAGATTTGCTTGTAAAACACAAGCTAATTGATACCTAACATTTACTCCATCAGAATAATATCCATCTGCTGCACATATTGTTAAATTAATATCAGTATATACAGCAGTTGCTGTAGCCAATGTTGGTCCGTCTATATAATAATTTCCTAAAGTTGCTGCCATAATTTAATTTTTAACTTGAACATCCACAATCATAATATGTTATACTAAAGTTTGGTTGTATTGCAGGAGCAAATTTCATACACAATGTTGCTACACCTGTGCCTGTTATCTCAACTGTTTGTACTTGGTCATTACAATCCGTATATGTAAATGTTTCTGTCGAAGTTGTTATATTTTCAACATTATATTCATCACACGAGCATTCTGCTACTGTGGAATTTAAAACTGCTGTTTGCGCTATGTTAGATGATTGTATTACATTATATGTACAAGCACCAAATCCCTGTAAAGTTACAATATCTCCCACTTGTACTACTCCATCTTGCTGAATATATTCTAAAGGTTTTGCTCCGGTGTTATTAAGCTGACACCTTTCTACTTCCCATGTAAGAACACAACTACATTCCATTGTTGCAGTTACATTCGTTAAACCTATCTCTCTTGCACAAATTTCAATTTCACTTAATTCAGGTAATTCTCCTGACTGAGCTTGTCCTCCACAATCCACATAAGTGTAAGTTCCACCACCGGGTCCACCCGTAAAAGTGTAGGTGTTACAAACTTGATTGCAATTCGTAAGTGTTACAAAAACACTATTAATTGCTGCGTTTGTATTATTTTCAGTTTCAGCACCAACTACATATACACAGCTTGGGTCAGAAGTTATACTAATAAATGAACCGGAAGTTACTCCTCCACTTGGTGGAATTACTACTTCTAGTCTTTGTCCTTTACCCGGTACTGCTTCTGCATCTATACATAAATTAGCAAACCTATTTCCGCTTGGCACAGGGTCTCCATCACAATCACAACATGCTTCTTCGGCTGAGACAGTAGAGTAACATAAATCTAAATTAGTTGGTTGTCTGTAATCCCATATTAAATAAAGTTTATTATCTGTATTATTAGGCATCGTAAACAAGGCTTCATAAGTGTTGCCTCCCCCTGTAATTGGTGTGGCATCCAAAGTACTTGGATTAGCAAGTAAAGAAGCTACTGATGCAGGGCTGTTAGTGTACACCGTGTTGGTTCTTAAATACTTAAACTTATTAACTAAAGGATTAAAAATAAAGTCATCACCATCAGGGATAATTTTATTACTAATAATTCTAATAGTAGCTCCGTTTGCCGGCACCAAGTTTCCTCCTTGTGGAGCTTGAGTTTGTGTAAACTGAGATACAATTAAACCTGTTCCTGCTCCAAACAATACTTGCTCGGACTGTAAAGCACTTACAAACACACCATCTGTCCATCTATATTCATCGTGGATTAATTGCCCGGCTTCATTATTAGAAGTAACTGCAACCTGAATAATATCTATTAATGGAGCATCCGGACAAGTTACTGTAAATTCAATATTAACGCTATCGTTTGTAGCCGGAACAGAACCAAATTGTAAAAACAATTCATCTGCCGACACAACTGATTTGTTAAAAGTAAAACTATAAGCTCCATCTGCATTTAACACATCACTAATAACATTAACACCATTATAAACTCCTAATATTGGAATTGGAGTTCCATCATAATTTGTTACATCAAATGTTACATCTACCGGTCCTACTGATGCGCCTAGCTCATATATATATTGTATGTTATTCTGTCCTGTCCAAATTATACTTTGTGTTACACCGCAACTAATAACAGGAGGTAATAAAGGTTGAAGTCTATCTGAACGATTTAAAACATACTCATTCATATATGGGTCATATCCTCCAAATTTAAAAGTATTAAAACTTTCTATAAAATAATCTCTAAAGAAAGACCTCATCCCTGTTTCAGATATTACTGCTAATTGTTCTGTTTGACCGGCTGTTCCTTTTAACTGTATAACAGCTCCACGCTTGGCATCTGTAAAAAATTTGTCAGCTCCCCATTGCACATAGCTTTCAGGGTTATTACTATTTCCATAATCTTCTACTCTTGCTATCTGTGTACCTAAAACTTCAGGCACAGAAGCAATTGAACCACCACCTGCAGAATCCGAAAGTAAATTTTTACCTTGAAGTACATAAGAAATTTTATCTTCCTGTAAACAAAGAATATCTGTTTCTCTTCCATCTAAAACTGTAATAGGACCATATTTGTCTTCAAGGGGTTTAAAGTTTAATAAGCCTAGATTAAATTGATTCAATCTATTTACATTAGTTTCATCATTTATTACTCCACTATAAGTTATATCAGCAAAACGATGTGCTTCTTTATAGTCTTGTTCTGATGTGCTTGTAACTCTATTTCCAAGTTCTAAGGGTTTTCCAATAATAGAGTCTTGTATTTTAAAACTTTCCACACCATTACCAAATGTATAGCAATTAAAAAAGGAAGAGTCAATAATTGCCGGTTGTGTAGGAGTTTGGTTTTGAATATTTCCTGTATGAATTGCGCCTGATAAAGGGGTGTCTGTTATTGTAACATTAGCAGGGTCAACAGGAGGGGTTCCTACACTAACGGCTGCTGAACCACAATCACCATAAACTACTTGTGTGGCACCGGGGTTGACTGTTACGCTTTCAGTAAGTCCTTGAACAGCATAATCTATTACTAAAGGGTTGGGTTCTGCGGCATCTACCGTAATTGAAATAGAACACTCTTCATTGAATATTGGATATGTTTTACTAGACTCGTACCATAAATCAGGTGCTGCATCTTGTGGGTCAGACTCAAATATAATAATACTATTTGTTCTAACAATAGTTATTTCAACATCTAATGTAGACCTTCTGTTTCTGTTGCTACCACATCCTTTAGTACCTGTCATTCCAAGAAGTTGCCATCCTGAATAATTAGAGTCGACTCCATTGTAATCTAAAAATCTAATAAAGTTAGTTCCCAAAGAGCAACCTAGGTCACCTGTAGTAATTACATTCAACCCAAAAATATTAGAAACATTAAAATTTCCTAATGCAGAATCATATGACCAATCAGAAGGTGCGTCAGATGTGTCAGTTCTACATTCAGCTTGACTCGTTAAACCAAATATATTATCTCCATCCCAAAAATCTTTTACATTTGCATAGTCCTGAGAAGCTGTTGCTACGGTTTCCCATATACATTCCCTTAATTCACATGCGTTTCCTGAGCCTCCATTTCTTCTATTGAAATAATTTATTCTTAAGGTAGAACCTTGAGGAATATCCAAAGGAAGTTTAGCGTAAGTTGTGGGGTCTGCCGGGTTGTAAGCTGCAGGGTCATAATCAGGATTATCTACCGTACAAACATTCATATATACTTTAGGGCAATCGCCATTATTACCCCTTCCATTTTGGTCAGAAGTTACAACAGGATTGTCTCCTAGTTCTGTAGCAATCTGATTAGTGTTAATAAGCATATAAGTTCCTGAAGGTACTACAGCTTGGTCGCCTGCTGCATCTACCGGAAAAGGAGTTATAAAGTCAGCTTCTTGCGATTCTTTTTCTAATACAGTTACTTCTGTACATCTTAATTTTGGTCCATTAGTATCAGCTTTTACAAATAAAGTATCTCCTGCTTCTACCTTCTGCGCATTTTCTCCTTCAAGTCTAAACCATGTTGCACCCAATGTAGCATCACGATAAAATAAATTGGTATATATAACATCATAGTTTTCTTTATCAGGTTTTATACATAGCTTATAATATTTAGCAAATGCAGGAGGAAGTTGAGTAGTGGGTATTTCTACTCTAATTTTGTTTTGTGAAATTGACCTATCACACGGAACATACTGTGTGTTGTTAGGGCTAACTAAAGCTGTGCTAGCACGCAGGTATTCGTCTAAATATATTATACCTATCTCATAACCTCTGTTACTTTTTAAACTTGTAGCATTAGCAACTTTTGTATATTCTGCCTCTGCTATAGATATATTAAAATATTCGTATGCAATATTTGCAGGGTTAGTTGAATCAACATATTGCGCTGCATTAATTTGAATTTGAAGAATATCAGGTTGACCGGGAGCATTTGTTGCTACAAAAAATGGTTCGTTTATACCGGTAATACCTGTTCCTGTTTTTTCGTAATTGGTATCTAAAGTTAATTGTAAAGCACAATTAAACTCATCAGTTAGTGAAGTGCCATCACAAGCGTCAGCAAATACCGGTTCAAGCAATTGGAAAGAATCAAGAAAAGCTTGGTCGTTAACTAAGTCTTGCAATGAAGAATAGTCTTGTGTAAGTATATACACATATGTAAGCCCTATATTACTATTTGTTTCAGTTAGTGAATTTCCACTTGCTCCCCATGAATCGTGTACTATGTCAAAGTCTATTGCAATACTTGCTCCTGCAACTAAGTCAATGTTTGCAAAGTTTATTTGTATTACTGTATCAGGTATATTTACTGCCGGTCCACCTTCAATAGTGTAACCACCTGCAGAAAGTTCTACTTCTAAAGATTGAAACTCTACAGCTTCACTTAATAATTCTGTTGTGTATTCTAGTTTAATTGCAGTTCCGTTAGAATCTACCAAATCATAACCTTCAAAATAATTCCCATACATTAACCTATTACCCATTAAAGTTTGTGCCTTTGCTTTTAGAGGTACATTATCATAGAGCCTAAGAATTTCTGAATCAGTTAGTATAGTAAAAATTTTACTATTACTAAATGTATATTGCTGTTCACTATTATTAGGAATACCAAGGTCTGATTTGTCAAGCTTTTCAATAACCTTTATAGTCCCATTATTCATATCTTTAAATAACAAATCTATTCCTATTACTAACTCTCCTCCGGAGTTATAAGTTATCTCAGCAATGTTAGTAGTGTTTAACATTCCTTCATTTAAAAAGCTACTTGTTGTAAATTGAAAAGGACCCGGAATAAAAGAAGGAGGTGAAAAAGGTGAGGTAGCAGAATACTCATTGTCTGCATATTTATACCTGTAACCAAAGCATACAAATCTATCTTCTAAATAATTGTTTACACCACCTGAAGTTGGTACAATTAGTGGTGCAGTATAAGGAGGTCGTTTAATAACTAATATAGATTCACCACTAAATTGGTCTACAAAACTTCCATTAGGATTTGTGTAGTTTCTATCTACATTAATAAACCTAGGTGGATTATTATTGTCAGTAAAGAATAATAAGTTATCTACAAAATCTACTCCTAAAACTAAATACTCAGGGTCAAAATTTAAAGTAGTGTTTACCCCTCCTCCATCATCAATACTAATTATATGATACACCAATGTTTGAGTATTAGTGTTAAATGAAACTATCATATCACACTTGCCTGTTGCTCCTTGTGTATAAGAAGGGTCATGCACAAACCAAAACATGGTTTCTTGTTCTCCTAAAGCATAAGCTCCAAGACAGATGGCTGCTGTTGATAAACGAACACCATTAAAATTTAGGGTAGTTAGTTGCTCGTTTCCTTTAGAGTTTTCAACCGCACCAATTTCTGTAGTTTCAGTTGACCCCAAACGAACATTAACAGCATCAATATACTGACCATTAGGTAAGAGTCTTTCGTCAAGACCCTTATTCATTTTCCCTGCTACAAAGTTTCTACTTGTATTTGCCATACTATTTTATCCATTTATCTCTACCTCTTAGATTCATTAATAATCTACCGGGGTGTATATTGCTAATTCTAATTTTTGCGTTTCTTAATAAAGCAGATTTCTTTTTTCTTGTTCTATTAACTATATACTCTTGCACGCCTACTTTTGAACTTAGAATAGCATATTCGATATATGCATAAATATAATCTTCAAATAATTTATTTACTGTCACTAATGAGTCGTCACCATTTTCCATACCATCCGATACATATTCTAAGATACATTTTTCGTTAGCCATTCCTGAGCTAAAGTTTATTACTCCTCCTTTTCTATTAATAGAAAAAGTAGGATTAGCATTTGCTGTCTCGGTGTTTAAACCAAACCTTGCTCCAATTGCATAATCAAAATACCAATAACCGTCACAACACCAACCTTCATAGCCATAGAAGATACTATTTTTATTTAAGTAAATGCTTTTTAATCCTGATGTAATTCTTTCAAAGTCTAAATCGGAATACTGAGGCTTCAATACATTTCCATCTTGGTCAAATAAAATTCTACAATTATGGTCTTGCAAGTAAGCATCGCTATAATTGGTTTGAATGTTTTCTGTTAATGGATATAATAATCCATTTCTAAATACTTGTATTCTCACCCAATTAACATAATCAGGTGGCAAGACAAATCTTAAACTATTACAAACATCAAGCTCTAATATTTTTATTTCTTTAAAAGCATCATAGTTTAATTCTTGAACAGCTCTTTTGGCATGGAATAAAATCTTGTATCGTTCCTCATTATTAACTAATGAATGATTTCCGGAGTACATTAACTCAAAGTTGGTAACTATGTCTTGTAAGCTGACATATTGATATGACCCCCAATTAGCATCTTCAGGTGGATTCCCTCCGTTTTCATAATATTGATAAGCTGATATATAAGTCATAGTCTACTATTTTTCTTCTTGATTTTCTAATGTCTCTAGTTGTCCTCCAAATTGAACAGCAGTTACCTCTCTAATAGACATACCTGCGAACTGTAATATTTTACTTACTAAACTATACTCGTCATCAATCGGTAATTCAAAATCTTGATACGATGGATTCGATTGATTGAATACAGGTTCTCCTCCTGTCAGGGTAGTGTAAGTCCATTGTGGGTCTCTTGGATATCTAATGTATTGACACTCTACTCCACCTACTTCATTAATACTATTTGGAAATACCGTTAATAAAGATTCTTGTTGTGTATATGCCGGATATAAATTGTTGGGAGTAGTAAGTAAAGACCTGTTAAGTAAAGTGATTTTACTATGAGTAACTTTCTCTGCTTCGGCAATTACACTAGAATTATAAACTATATAAGACTCCCCAATATTTAAAAATATATCAGCAACAGTTCCGTCTGCGTTTATTAATTCTAACTCTTGTGAACTAAGTACCGCACCCACAAAAGCCACCTGTCCTGTTGTGGCATTAGCCACTATATCCCCTACTTTAACTCCGGCTGCAATAAAATCTGCAGAGGTTAAATCTTCTAACATACCTACTGCTACACCATCATTTACTCCTGTAGCTAATATAGTAGGATATACAAGAACTTTATTAAGCAAATAATAATCGCTATTAGTCGTAGCTAAACTTGGAGTAAAAAATCTATTGCTAGTTTGATGAGACAAAAAATCAGTTACCGAAAACAAATCTATAACTTCTTCATATCCCTTTTTAATGTCTGCATATCCTGTACCGGATTGCCTTGCATTTTCTTTGCTGACCTGATAGTTATACTGATAAAAATAATCCTCAAACAAATCTAGCTGTGCTTGCTTTGCATAAAGATTAAAATCTTGTGGAGATATGTATCCATAATTATTTTTATTAAGTATAGCTAATACCGTGTTTCGGACTGAGTTTATCATCTATAAATCTTTTTTACAAAGATAAACAAAAAAAAAAGAGGACTATTTTTTTAGCCCTCTCTTAATTTGTTTAACAAAACAATTGTTATGCAACTGTTGTTATTGCTTGACTTAAGGGTACATTAATGGTTGAGTCAGTATACGATTGTCCCCAAACAGTTACAAGTGCGTTTTCAACTGCAGTTTTATCTGCTGCTCCAAAACTTCCTGCTCCTGTAAGGTCAATTTGCTTGTCGTCATAATTTAGAGTTAAAGTTCCTCCACTTACGCCAACATATACCACGCTTCCTCCAAAAACATAATCTCCCATTTTTAAAAATTTATTCATAGTTTCTAGGTTTTAAAAGGTGAATGTTACTGCGTTTACATCTTCGCTTAATGCAGGTATTGTATACTTTACCTTGCTCCATTTTTGTTGTTGAGCACTTTTGATAACACCGAATACTTTATCTGCGTCTGCTTGTACTAACGCTGATGCTGATGCTATAGCAATTTTAGAACCATTATTATAATCAATGATTACATCATCTGCTGCGTCAATATAGCAAGATGCGACATTGGTTAATGAAATAAGTCCTGAACCACCTGTCGTGGTTATTTCTCCATACTTGTTCATAATAAAAAATTTATGAGGTTAATAAAGTACAAAGATACAAAAATTAATCAAGCTGATTTTCCAAGTATTCTAGCTTCTCAACTCCTTCATCTGTTTTAAAATAAGATGATATTACATATAAAGGGTCTTCACCAAAAGGAATAGTTAAAAGTCTTTTTTTGTTGGATGGTAGATTAAAGTATACATCTTTGTTTTTATTTCTGTATGCCAATAGTCTTTCATCAAAAAACCTTTGAACAGTAGAGTGTAACTTTAACGAAGGGTCATTAAGAGCTTGTAAAAATTCTGCAGGATAGTTTCTAGCATACACTAGCATATCTCTTTTTAATTCTGCAGTAGACATTTTAGTTACATCGCCTTGAAGCAATACTCTACCTACACCTTCCATTTCTTCTACACCCATTTGTTTTGCTGCAATTAAAGCATCTACCTCTACATTCATTAATTCAACTTGTTCTGCTGCATCTTTGGCTGTATCTACTTCTTCAAATTTTTTACCATTTAAAGGGTGATAAGCTAAGAATCTCTGTAAGGCTTGGTTTTCTTTTCTAACCGTTAATAATCCTGATTCAAAAATAATAGGAGTAACGATAGCGTTACCATCTTGCTCATCTTTAAAAGGACTCATCTGATTAGTTGCGTATCTGATTTCTCTATTCTCTCCTGTTTCTGAATCAAAGTGAAGTAAAGGTCTACGCTTGGAACTTTTGGAAGGAAGCATAAAGCTCAATGGAGCCGCTCCTCTTTTGAGTCTATAGACTCTGTTTTTAATTTCTTTTTTTTCTTTCATTACAATAAAATTTAATTAGATTAATAAAAAAGATAGGGGTGCCCGAAGGCACCCTTATCAATATAAACAAGTATTATTCTTCAAATAATACAAAGTTGTTAGCACCCATAACACAAACACATCTTTCAGATAAGAAATTAACTCTCATCTCGTCAATGTCTGTAGTAGCTGCTCCACCTGCTGAACCTGTTATCCAAGTCTTGTATCGTCTGTCTTCAGTTTCTGAAGCTCTATAACGCACATGAAGGAAAGGTCTCTTAGCATTTTTACCAAGAACTTGGTCATAAACACTTGTAGAACCTGCCGGTACTAATAAACCTGTGATAGCACCTGAACCTGCAATTACCGGGTTGTTTGTTAAACCACCTCTCATAGTTGGGTCGTTAAGGTACTTCCAATCAGACTTGTAGAAGTCATAACCTCTACGGAATCCTGTGAATCCTAAGTTAAGAGCCATTTCCTCATCGTTGTCAAATAGTCCGTAAGATGTACCACCTGCACCATATGAGTTTTGAGCTGCTAACATATCATCAATATCAAATCCGTATTGTCTGTTTACGAAGATTACATTTTCTTCGATTGCTCCTTGCTTGTCTAATCTATCAATAACAGCATCAAAGTCTGCTAATGCGTCAGGGTTACCACCACTCCACAGATTTCCTCTAGTTCCTACAGCGTGGAATACACCTTCTGAACCAATGAATCCTGCGACTGTTGCACCTGAAGCTGCTTCAGCCGGTACTGCTTCAATCATAGAAGTCTCTAAATAGTCATCGAATCTTAATCTAGTTTCGTGTTCTGACTTTAGGTACCATAAGTATCCTGATGCACCATCTTCAGTAGTAATCTCTACCCATCCTATTTGAGCCATATCTGAGCCATTAACTAAGTATGTATCTTTTAAGATGATTGGATTATTTTCAAAGATGTAGTCATCAGATTCTAAAGAACCTGCCATTCCTGCTGTTCCTTTTTGGAACTCAGAACCATAGATGAATACTGTAACATCAGCATTACCAAGTCCTGTACCTGCAGTTACTAAACCACCTGCTTCGTAGAAAGCTACATCGAATTGAAGAATATTACCACCAACATTTATTGCTGTAATAATACCTTTGTTTTCACCTGAGCCGTCATTCTGACTTATCACAACTGTTTGACCTACTCTTAGAGCCGGAGACCCTTGAGCATCAAACGGATTGCTACCTGTTATAACTGTCCCTACCGGGTTTGAACCGATTGCCGGGTCGTTGATTTGAAAAGTTGCGTTGTTTGCAGCTCCTGCTGCTGCTGTTCCAACTTCTACATATTTAATATGTAGTCTGCCTTGCTCTGCCCATTTGATAAGGTCAGAGTTAGAAGGCATCTCAGCTCCCACCATTCTAAGGAATGAGCTAAGTGTACGATTACCATATCTTTCAAATTCTTTTTCATATGTATCCGGAAGATACTGATTTAAGAAGTCAAAGTTGGTAATGTAATTTGTCTCCAATGGAACTCTCTGTGCAGAAGGCTGCAAAGAAAAGTTTGGATTTGTTGCTAAATTACCTGCCATTTTTTCTAATTTTTAAATGATTATTATTTACTTTTTTTACTTTTAATTTTGAGTCCTCTTCCCTCACTAGGGTTAAGAGCTCTAATTGTCATACCATCCTTCTTCGTAACTTGAGGTGTATTCCTCGTAGACATATTGACATTTTTAATTTTTTTTGTCACATCTGTCGTTGCGTCAGCTATACCTTGTTCATAAAAGAACTTGGCAAACCTTTCAGGATTTTGAGCAACGGATGCCGCTCTATGGTAACCTACTGCGTCTTTAATTAAACCTGTCTCTGTATCAAGAAATCTTTTTGTAAGATTTGTTGAATCAGAATTTAAGGCTTTAATCTCTGACACATTCGTAGAAGGTAAAAAAGTAATTACTTTGTCTTCACCAACTTTGAAGTCAAAACCTTTGAACTCCGGGGAAAAAACAGAATCAGTTTCTTTTAAAAACCAATCTCGTTTCCTTTTTGCTTCCTCTTCATAGGTCTGAGCATCCTTTACATATTGATTATAAGCTTGAATTGTTTTTTGTTGTTCTTCAGAAACAGATGCCGAACTTGACTCAAGTGGCTCTTTATACATTTCTTTCTGAGCTTCGAAAAACTTTCTAGCTTTACCAATCTCTTTTTTAAAAGCTAACTTCTTTTTCTTTACTACATTCTCTTCATCAACATCTGCGTCAAACGCAAAGTCTTCAAGCATGTAGTTGATATCATCTCCATCTAATGAATCTTCAGTAGCGTGATAATATTCTCTAAGAAGCTGCTTTTCATCCATAGCTTTAAAGTCTCTATTCAACTTTGAATAGTCTTCAAAACTACGACCTGTCTTTTTTCTATACTCCATATATGCAGCAACATCTTCAGGGATTTCATTGTTTGCGTTTTTTTCTGCAAGCAAATCTGAAACTGATGCAACATCTTTGTCGTATCTATTCTTAATAAATGAAAGAACATCTTCCTCTTTTAACTCTGAGGATTGAGTAATTTCTTTAGGTGTTTCACCTTCCGGCTTTACACTTTCTTCAACTTGTGGTGTGGGCTCACTAGCTGTGCTTTCGTTTACCTCTTCCACTTTTGGTGCTACAGCTTCTGTAGTTGTAGCGGTATCAAGAACTTCTTGTTCTTTTTGAGCTACGGATTTTTCTTCCATAGACCCAAGGTCTTTTACTTTTATTTCCATTAGATTAAATTTTATACAAAGTTAATAAATATTTTTTGTTCAAATTATTTACTATCTAGGGTCGAATTCTGCCAAGTCAAATCCGTCTAGACTGTCTTCATTTGATTCAAAGTTTTGAGGAGGTAAGTTATTTGAACGCTGAGAAATCATTTTAGATTGCTCGGTGTTTTGTTGGCTTATCCTTTTAGACTTAGCCTCTTCCCTTGCTCCCTCTCTAAAAGCCAATGCTTGTTCTGAAATACCTCGAAGTTGTTGATTATAATTAAACTCTTCTTGCATTAGTTTACTTTTTAATGAAGCTTCATTATTCATCTTCTCTATTTCAAAAGCAATCTCAGCTTGTTTAAGTTGCATCTTGCCCTGTATTTCCTGCTGTGACTTTTGCATAGCAGCTTGTGCAGCCATTTGTTGAGACTGCATCTGAGCTTGAGCTTGAGCTTGTTGTTGTTGCATTTTCATTTTTTGCTCTTGCTCTCCTTTTTGTTTACGCTTTAATTTTAATAATTGATTTGCAAGTTTAAGATTCTTCAACTCTCTTATGTCTATTGCATCTTCTAGGTTTATATCATTCTTAGATAAAGCCATTTGAATATTTTGTTCTAGTTGTTGCCTTTGCTCTTCATCAGGAGCTACATCAATAAAAATTCCAAAATCATATATATATAAATCAGAAATATCATTTAAGATACTTACATTGTATTTTCCAATTTTATTTATAAAGTCATCTTTAAAGTCTGCATACTCTAAAATATCAGCAACCCTATATGTTAAGGCTTCAGATAAACTTCTAAATATATATAACGCACCATCTAATATATGGCGAGTGGCTACATTAGAATTTAAGGCTGCAAGTTTTTGAAGACCAACTAAAGAGTTAGGGTCAGGTATACTTGCATCTCTTGCTTCATTAAGTCCGGTTACCTGCCTAATCATTCCAAGATAATGGTTGTAATTAGCAATTAACATTTGTGCTTTAGACGCACCGGAACTACTAGATATTTCTTTAATAGGAACTCTAGCCTGATTAAAGTCTCCATCTTGAGTATAGCTTCTTCCTATAACCGAACCTGTTTGAAAATACAATCTTAATGCATCTTCAGGATTATAAGCATTACCTGTTCCAAGGTCAACTTCACTTAGACCATCTGCATCTATATAAACTCCATCCGGTACAGTTCTTGCTATGACTTGTTGCAATTTTAAATGAGTCATTTGTATTAAGTCAGCAAATGGAATCATTCTTCTAACAAGGGATTCAATAACTCCCTTATACATTCTTGGAGCAACAGCTACATAATTTGGTAAAGCATGTTGAGAAGAAGACTTAGGTCTAACCATATTATGAGCTAACTCCCATTTCAATAAAATATTGGTACCCATAACCATTACTCCGTTATACCAAACATCAATAGTTTTTTCTAACTTTTCAAAGTTACCATCTTCCATTACTTCTACAGGTGGATTAAATTGGTCATCTTTTTCAATAACCTCGCTTCCACCGGTAGCCATTATTTTTTTCTTATATACTATTTTTTTAGTTGTCTTATAATTAAAGTATAACAAAGTACAGGTATCTCTATAAAACATATCGTTTTCATAATACTGTGCTACATTATAATAGTCATACCAATTTTGACTATACTTACTTATCTCATCTAAATCTTCATTAGTTAAAGATGGGTCAATCTTTATTAGCTCGACTATAGGAAGAGTCTTAACTTCTCCCCAATAAAAACAATCTTTAAAGTGTGGGTCTTCTGTATAACTATATACAATGTTTGCAGGGTCAACATATTTAACTTCAACTCCTGCTCCCGGTAAAAACTCATGCTTAGTTACTCCAATACCTAAAACTGTTAAATCATAGTCCAATCTTTTTCTTAAATCCATATAATGGTTTTCTTCAAAGATTGTATTGATTGCTTCTTCTTCTGCAATTTCAATTGCAGGTTTATAGTTGAGCTCCATATATAATGATAACTCCTCATCAGATTGAGGTAGTTCTTCAGGAGAAACCATGAAGGGGTCAAATCCTGTATTTTGCTGTAAGCTCTGTAAGAAATCTTTTGAAACCATTTGAGCTTCTACCATGTCTTGGTATTTACTCCTTTTGGATTGTGACATTGCATCTTGTGCATACGCCTTAACCTTAAATAACCTATCGGACATTCCGTTGACAACTATATCTACAAACTTTGGAATGACAGGAACCGGTGTCCAATCTAAGTTTAGATAACTTAAATCTCCATCGATTGCTAATTCATTCTTGTATTTGCCTACAGACTGTTCTCCTCTAGCGTACAATCGAAGCCTATGGAACTGTCGGAATTGGTCATAGAATCTACAACTAACTCCATCCCTACGGAACCATTCGTACTGTATTGCTTGCCCTATCTGCAAGCCATACTCCTGAGTTTCTTTTTCTGCGTCAGATACAAATTGACTTGGGAAAGCTGCTTCGGTTATGTTTACTTTTACATCTTTCATCTAATTAATTCGCTTTGTATGCCGGTATTAGTATACCTTGCAAAGTTAAGTTTTATTTTTGACTCTTTTCTTTCAGGCACATACAAATGCTTCTGACAAGCCATTATAGCTAAACCTGAGCTAATACTAGCATCATACTTGGTTCTATTGTTAATATCAAACTTTGCCCAATCCAAAAGAGTTCTATTAAAAGGCATAGTTCCTATTTCGTCTTGCGGTCTAAATATATTTTCAAAATCAATTCCTATATGTTTTTCAATGTAAGACTCAAGTGCTGCTGCATGCGCCTGCTTTACTTCCTCACTTGTGTTTGGAATACCTCCTAATTCTTTTTCTGTTTTAGATAATTTATTAAATTGTTTATCAGGTCGGTTCATGCAATACTTTCTATATCCTCTGTTTTTAAAATGGTACAACAATCTAGGTTTATTATTTTCTATTAATATAGGCATACCATAAAATACACAAGCCATTAAAACATCTTCAAAAAATATTTCCGCAGTTTGTGGTCTTGCAATATACTCCAAAAAAAACTCATTACTTGGAGCGTCATCCATGTTGAACTTTGTTAGTCCGTGTAAAGCTCCATTAGAACCTCCACCTCCAACTACTCCACTAATGTCATAAGAGTCACAGCCAAACGCACCTAAATGCTCATTGCCCGGAATCCTTAATCCGTTTCGTTCATGAGCATGGTTTTGAATATTAGCAGAAGGAAGCCATGATATATTAAACCTTCCCTTGCTGTCCGGAATCCATATTACTTTTGAATCTTTAATTCCATCTTTCCATACAAATTTACCTGTGGTAATGTGATGTTCTTTAATCATAGAATCATTATAATCAATTTGCTGATATAACTTACTTAAATTAAATATAGATGAAACACTTTCATCTCTGAATGCATGAGCAGTAGTTCTAGGGAACTGTCTGTAAAATTCATTTAAATTGTCCGGGTCTGACTTTAGTGACTCAACTTCTCCTTTCCAATACTCAATTGCACTTGTATATATTGGTTGACCATCCACACCTTCAGCTTCAACCTTTGGAACTTCCAATACAGGCATCCCATACCTATCAATAAAACCCTCCATGTTCCACTCCATTGGAACAAATAAATTATATAACCCACTTTTAGTTTGACCATTAGCATTTCTTTCAGATGCATTAGAATCATCAAATAGTTTTTTAAAATTATTTCCTCCCTTTTCTAATGCATTAGATGTAGAACCCATCATACATTTGCCAATAATTTTACTACCTAATCTCAAACAAGTTTTAGTTACATTCCAATTGTTTAAAATATTATTTGGCTTTACCCATTTACCACTTTCATCATGAACTAAAAGTAAAAGCTTCTCTCCATCATAAGAGTTATCATCAGTATTTTTCCAATCAATAGTGGTGTCTAAGCCCTCCATGTCATCTTCAAATACTTCATGCATATTTTTTTTTGTAATCTTAGATGCCGGAACTCTATATGCAAGCTCTGACTTTGGCTTGTCCATTCCGTCTTGAATGGGTTTAAAAAAGAAAGGAAGCCTGTTAGATATAGGAACAACTTTATCAGTAAACATCTTTTTAGCATCGGCACCTGTCTTAGATAGTATTCCTATTCTAGAGTCTTTAACTAAAGTGGCTGTATTAATACATTCAGAAGAGCCCATAAATGAAAAACCGGAACGCCTTATTTTTAAATAAATCATTCCATAACTTCTTGAGTCAGCCTTACATGCTTCCCAAAAAATAAAGAAAGCTCTATTTGCTTCTCGAAAGTCAGGGAATCCTATATCAATCTTAGTCCATTGAAGATACATGTAGTGAGAACCTGTAATATAAGTTGACACTCCTCTATTCTTAAACCAATATCCTTGTTCCCTATAATCAAACTCTTGTTCGATATAGTCCACATATTTATCTTTAAATGAGTTAGGCATTCCATTCCATTGGAATATAGATTTTATTCTACTTAAGTGCGAAGGTATTTCAATTCTTTCCCAATACTGTTTTAATTTATTTTCATGTCTTTGGTGGACTTGTTTAGGAACTTTAGGTAATCCAATTTTTAAATTTGAAATTTTAACAATCTTACCAAGCTGTCCATTCTTTGATATAATTACTATGTCATATTTTTTATTATATCCATACACCCAACTCCTAGCCCTGTTTTTATTAGAGATAACATTTTTAGGTATGTGATTTTTTAATTCCTTAATCATTTAGAACGACTTTCTGCAAAACCTTGTTTAGACCTTGGTTTACTTTCACCCATCTCGATTGCTTCTTTTTCTGATTCTATTCTCGTCAGAATTTCAAGAGCATCAAAGATGGCTAACTTTTTAGTGGCAGCAGCGTTCTTTAATCTATCAGCAGCTAAGTCGTCATCATTATCTAATTTTATTATATCCTCTTTGGCTACTTTAATTAGTTGCTCGACTGCCCTATAACCTGCTTGTATAATTTTTAATTTAGTCTCTTTTAGATTCATATGCTATTATATTTTTAGAACGAATGCGATATAGTATTTCATCATCTAGTCTAAACTCATATTCCGAGTCCGGCATAAATGTAACTATGTCTCCTTTTTTAATTCCATGCTTATCAATTGAAGGACAGGTATATTGCATTACACCCATTAAAGGTTCGTTAGTTATATTCTTATATATGTAAGTGTCAGTTTTGGGTAACGGGGACACAAAACAAAAAGGCTCAATAGCAATCCATTGAGTCAATTTTCTATACATATAGTATTGTGTATCGTCTATAAAAAACTTGTTGTCACGAAAAAAACTTTTACCACTTTGTCTTCTTCCATGCATATCATTAAAATATTTAAAAACATTGTGATGAACCAAGATTGTATCACCTTCTTCAATGGGTCCTTGATATTCAATGGGTGTGGAGAAAACTACTGCTTCACGATTAGAAAACGAAAACGATTCTTCTGAAGAGTCTAAAATAACCTGAGTTCCTTCTATATCTTTTATATTGTCGTACCTTCTGTCATCTTTAGGAACAACTATAAATTGATTGGGTGACTTCATTATATTTCATTTAATTAAAAGTGTATGTTAAATTCTAGGGAGATAGGCATTGTTCCATTAAATTGTTTCCATAAAAGAACTTCTTGCTCATCTTTATCTTCTATATAGATTTGATAAGCATCTTCTGTGTCGCTATATTTAATTAGGTGAATAGTATGCCTACCATTTAAAACTGATTGACCTACTAAATAGTGCATTCCTCCTGATTTATAATCAGGACCTATAGAAATTTTTCTTATTTCCATTTGATTAAAATTATTTTCCTGCCTTACAAGCGTCAAGCTCTGCTTTAAGTTCTTGTATTGCTTTTACTAATACAGGTATTAAAGCTGCGTTTCCTACTTCCCAAGCGTCAGGATTGTTTTTATTTACTAAAGATGGTAATATATCTTCTGCATCCCACTCTTGTACAGATTCATTAATTTCTTGAGCCACAAAACCGGAGCCTTTTTTACCTTTCATACTTCCGTCTCTTCTATCCCAATCCCATGATACAGGCTCTAAGTCCATTATAAAATCTAAGCCACATGATAGCTCTTCTATATTATCTTTATCTCTTATGTCTGAAAGACCTGAAATAACATTTGTGTTACATCTAAGTGTTGTTACATTGTTGTCACCTAACACTACTTCATTATCACCTTGTGCCTGAGAGTTGTGACCTAAGTTAGTTGTGTTACTAAAAGTTACTACAGTAGAACCTGCAGCTTTTCCAATCGAAGTATTATTTGTTCCGGTAGTTAATTGTTGTAATGCGTCATTACCAACTGCAGTATTAAAGTCGCTTCCCGTTTGACTCTGTAAAGCGTTAGCACCAATACCTATATTGAAAAAACCTAAGTTAGTTGCCTGCCCTGTATCGGTACCTATATGAACATTGTTGTTTCCACTCTGTCCAAAACCTGCTCTAGTTCCAATTGCAATATTATCTGTTGGTGCATTATTACCTGCTCCTCCTAATTCCTGAGCTGTATCGTTTCCAATAGCAATATTGTTGATAAGAGATTGTCCGTTTACTCCTGCCGTCTTAGCAACTTCTTGACCAATCCATGTATTAGAATCAAGAGGCACATCAGCTACCTCTCCCACTTCATATCCAATTGCAATATTTCCGTCTATTTCTTGTGAAGCTTGGTCTAACACTTTGCTTCCAATCGCTATATTTTTTACTAATAAAGATGCTGCTGCTGTTAGCTGTTGTTTTCCAATTAATACATTGTCAATAGAATTATTAGCTCCTGAATCACAAATGTCTTGACCAATTGCGATTGTATTAATAATTGAATTTTGTTGTGAGTGAACTCCTCTTCCAATTAATAATGATGTAGAACTATTAATACTGACAACATCTGCGTTTAATGTACCGGATAATTTTACTGTATCTTCTGCTACTGTTCCTTCTCCTCCTGCTATATATAATAATGTTTCAGTATCGGTAGGAGTAGTAGCAGCATTACCATATACAAGCTTTGTTGGCTGTATAGTTAAACCCGGTGGTATTAGAGGAGTAACTAAATCGACTATACCCTGCACAGTAATGTTCTTTGTAGCATCGGGTGGAGTACCATTAACTTGTGTAATAATAATTTTATCTCCGCCTACGGGGGTTACTACGGGGTATGTTTCTATTTTAGCCATCTGTATTTTGTTTTACAATTCCGGTATTCATATTAATAACGGAGTCTTTTCCATATTTTTTAATAAGTTCATCTTCCATGCCTCTAAACTCTTCTTGTAATTTAGTTACTGATTCAAATAAACTTTTCTTTTGCAGTTCTAAATCTCCTATTGCTAACTTGTATTTGTCTAATGTTATTTTAGAATCTTTAAGTTTCTGCAGTTCTGTTTCTTCTAATTTTATTTCTTTACTCATTTTATTATATTTAATTTACACAAAGATACTATTTTTTATTTTTACCTTGTTTTATCTTTTCAAAACTACGCCCTCCGAAATATGCAGAAATCACGGTTATTAAAGTAAGCTGCAAAAGGTCTGTCCATTTATCTTCTACTTCAAATGTAATCATACCTGCGTCAATGAATATCATAACCACGGTAGAGACTACAAGAAACAACAAGACTATAGGACGAATATTTTTAGTTAATTGAGATGCTGAGTTATCCGAAACCCAACGGTCAGTTATATTCTTTTCTATATCAGCCTCATGTTTCATAAAGAGCTGTGTCATTTCTTTTTCGAATTCATCTCGCTCATCAGGAGTTCTTACAAACTTATCTACTATTCCTGAAAGCCCATCAGCTACATTGCTAGCTGCGCCCCCAAATATTTTACCTAATATATCTTTCATAATGTTTCATATTCTTTAGTGGCATCAAAACTTGGACAAGCTTTATTAGCAAAATCTCTATGTCCATGAATCTTTGCTTTAGGTTGTAATAATTTTAAAAAGTATAATAGATACTCTAAAGCTTCTTTTTGTTTTTGAGTCCTAGTATCCTTTGGAGTCTTTCCATCTTTTTCAACTCCACCGATATAACATACTCCCCATGACTTACAATTGATTCCTTTGGTGTGAGCTCCACACTCATCAATTTTTCTTCCGGTTTCTATTGTACCATCTATCAACACAATAAAATGGTATCCGCATCCTCGCCATCCCCTAGCCTTATGCCATGCGTCAATTACCTCTGCATTTACTGAGTCGTCTCCTTCTCTTGTTGCAGAACAATGTACTATTATTTTTTCTATATCTTGTGCTTTCATCTGCCTTGTCCTCTATAGGGTTTCGTATATCCTGTTTGCCCTTTACTAGCATTCTTGCTGTGTGGGTGGGATTTACGCTTTGGTTTTACATATGTTACTACATTTGTTTTTCTTGCCATTATAATCTAAAATTAATTCCTACTGAGCTGTTATATAATTTAGAGTCCCAAAATTTAGTATACTCTGTTTCAATAAACACTCCGAGTGTGCGTGAAAGTTTCCATCCTATAATTAATCCTGCCTGATAATCATCCCATTGTTCTAACTCTGCATCTTGAACTAATCCTCCGAGTCCCCAATTATTTCTATTAAGATAAGAATAATTTTCGTTGCCCTGTATATATTTATGATATGGGAGTATCCAATTTCCATATGCATGTAGCCAAAAGTTATTCTTATATTCATAAAAATCAAATCCAACTACAGGAGCAATTTCACCAAACACATCTAATTGTGACCATGCTTCTTGATTAAACCTGTTCATCAAGGAGCCAAATATTAAATCTCTAAACTGTACATCCGTATGGGCAACGACTACTCCTTGAGGGTTAGTCCAATACCAATCAGATGTTTCATTTCCGTATCCGTCTGTTTGTGTATAACCTACATCCGCATATCCATATTGATACCCTAAGCTATACCATGGATTTAAAGGAAACCCGTTGTCGTCTGTTTCGTTCAACCATATTTCAATTGGATTATATCCGTAAGGACGCTGATGAGTACGATAGATTGCACCGGCTGATATACTAAATTTCTGACCGATAGGAAGTCTTGCTCTAACTTCTCCCGACATATATTTAAACCCTACATTCCCTTGTTCTCTTTGCTCAAACTTTACAATATGATAATCCCCTGTGTGTCTTACAAAATATCTAGTGTTGGTAAACTCTTGGCTTCTTTCCCTTTCCTTTTCATAATGTAAAAGATATTCAAATCCTTTTACTGATGAGGTAGGAGAAGATAGAGCTATGTTGTTTTCTCTACCATCATAATAATTTTTTGCTTTTATCTCATAGTCAAACCGTGCAAGTTTTCGAAAACCTATTCCTATTCTGTAATCAAAAGGATGATAAATAGTATTGTCTATTACTTGTGGTACATCGTAAAGATTGTTTGGGTTAGTTCTTACAAAGTAACTTGGGCTTTGAGTTTCATATGCATTGGTAACCTCACCTGCTACATATACAGTTCCGTACTTTAAAAACTCGGAATAAAACTTATTAAATAAATTTTCTTTTTTTGCTTCTTGAGCTTGCACACTTACTGATAAAAGTGCAGCAATAAAAAATACTACTATTACTATTATTGCGTTAATGGCAAACTTTTCTGTTTGTTGTTTTCTGTTCATATTAAAACTTGCTTTCAATTATTAAATCAATCTCTTCTTGCAAAACATCTAAAGCATCTTCAGGTAGCTTTAAAGTTATGTCACTCTCTACTCTAACAATTTCTTTGCCGTTGTGATATAAAACAAGAGTTGGCAGAAAAATAATTTTTTCTCTATCAAAAATGTCAGGATGTTTTCCCATTAATAAAAGGTGCGTGTCAGCATCCTTAATAGGTTCTAAGGAAATAGTGTTTTCAGATAAAAAGGAAGCGTTGAATTGTACGACAGAGATGCCGTCTTTAAATTCTTGGGAGTATAAAGTTTGAGTAAAAAATAATAATAATATTACCCATCTCATCGTTGTTTGCTTATTTCATAAAGACGCTCATCCATCTTTTCTAGAGACTTCTTGATTTCATTTACATCTTCTTTTACTGTGGTTACATCAGCATCAATCTTCTCAATGGTCGACCTAATTAATTTGTCTTTATATTCGAACTCAACTTTTTGAATTTCAGGCTTAGGAAGTTCCATGGCTTCTTGGATTTGTGCCTGAAGAGTAAAGTACATACCCATTAGAGATGAGATAGTAATTACTACTGCTACTATTTCTTTTATAGATAAATTAAACTTTGTATCTGAGCTGAGTTGTTGTTCTTTTTGATTTGCCATTTTCTTTATTATCCGACTTTACTAATTCGTATATTATTTTAATATCCATTAAATAAGAGTTAGTTTGAATAAATTCCATACAACAAAGATAAATAAAAAAAAACAGAGAGTTTTTTAATTTATAAACTCTACAGTAATGTTGGTAATAAGATTATTATCTGTAGATGGATAAGGGCTTGGACTTCCTGTACCTCCGGAAAATAGCATTTGGAATTCCAACACATTGCCTGCACTAGCTCCAAAACATCCTGATGCTGAATAGTTAATATCAGTCTTAGCACCTGATGCTGCATTACCCACATCATCAATCAACCCGGTGCTAACACCTGAAGTTTGATTGAATATTTTGCCTTCTACTATTATTCCGTTTGCTTGGTCAAAGAAATGTATATTAACTGTTACTTTATATCTACCAATAAAAGGAACAGTAAAAGTTGTGTTACCTGCTGCACCTGCTGCACCATTCCAATTAAAACCATATGCCGGTGTACCTATTACTGAGTCAGTAGAAAAGTTTGTTATAGCGGTATTGAAAGGAACATTGATAGTAGAGCCATTAGCAAAATTAAAGTAGTTTACATTACCTGCACCCCCTTGCCACTCAGCATAGAGTACGGCTCTTACGGGAACATTAGGAAGTTGAGAAGGATTTTTAAATGCAGCTACATTTCCTGCAGGGTCAATATATAATACATCATTAGCTACCTGATTGGTTGCATCCGTTATTGCATCTAAAGCTAATGGTTGAGTTGTTTGTCCTGTACCACCATTTAAAATTGAAAGAGGCAAACCCGTAAGGTTGCTTATATCTATATCTCCTACTGCAAACTTTACATTTGAACCTCCATCTAAGCCTACTATTTCTGTAGTTGCTGATGGACCTACTGCTGCGAATGCTGAAAATTTTGTTGCCATATTATTCTACTATTAAAGGTGAACCACCTTCGGTTTCTATTATATCATCAGGGGGAGCAAAAGCTAATTCCGTCACAATATAATTTAATACAGGAGGTGTTCCTGCTCCAATGTTTTGTACAAACGGTATCCCTATTCCTATTCCAATTCCTAACGGCATATTACCAAAGTGCTAAAATGTCATCGGCTGTTGTACCGGAAGCAAATACCTTAATCACATTAACAGGAATAAATTGTCCTGCCGGTACACCTACAAATACTACATCATCATTGGCTGCTGTTAAAACTCTTATATTACCGGTGGTACCTACATAAAGTACAGCTCCATTATTCTGCCCTCCATAAATTTGATAAGCATTACCTACTACAAATACATTAGCATTTACTGTTAAAGTATCCCCTACAATTCCTGTAATAATAGTTGAAGCATTCGTAGTAGTATTAACTAATATCATTCCTCGCTTCACTCCTAGCTTAAGAAAGTCTACAGTATTGTCTGTTACAGTAGTAGCAGTTTGAGCTGTAGCAGTTCCGCTACCATCCTGTACCATTACTTGGGGAATAGGTGCGTCATCACTTGGATATACTTTCCATGCTTTGCTTGCGTTTAATTTTTGGTAAGCCATAATTCTTTTTTATTTCTTATAAGGAAAAACTCTATTTAAAGTATCCCTCCTTTGATTACATCCACATTCACTTTTTGTAATTGTAGATACTGTATTTACAACTTTTTTAATTCCGGTGGCTGTTGTAATCTTTTCCACCGTGTCTCCTAGACCTCTTGATTTAGCACTCCATTTCATACCACAAAGATAATCAATTTAATTTACTGCTTAATCATCATGATACCTGCAACATTTAAAGGTGCTGCTCCTGTTCCGTCAGTTTGATAGACTTGGTCTGCACCTAGTCCTCCGGCTCCTGCTGCTGCATCATCTGCATATGCAGGTGGGTTAAAGAATATGTTTACCCATTCTGAAGTTCCACCTAATGAGGCTGTACTTGAACTTGGTCCAAACGCATCATATGTAACTCCATTCTTAGTTTGAGTTTCAAATCTAAATTTAGTTGAACCATTACGGATAATTGTCATTGGCTTGTCAGCTACATTACTAGGAGTACCAATCGAAACAGAGTTATCACTTGCTACTAATTCTAATTCAGAAAGTATATTTCCTGTTGCGTTATCAATATCTCTAATTTCTACTCTTGCGAGTGTACTGTCTTCAATAAATAAAGCACCTACACCACTTGTGTTAGACTCTCCAAATATTTTTAAGTTACCTCTTAGTTCATACTGACCTCCGTTAGGTGCAGAATAAGTTGCTGTTCTTTCTATATCACTTATACCTACCTGAGTTTGTGACTCCCATACAGGTACAAAGAATGCCTGACCTGCACCGGCAAGTCCACCACCACCACCATTCAAAATAACGGTAGATGTAATATCTGCCATTGTATAAGTAGCTACTCTGCTTTGTTGTAGAGCCGAGCCTCTTTCTCTTGTGTTAACATCTCCTGATACTGCGTGAAACTGTTCATCATTTGGTACTACTGCCATAACTTAAATTTTATTTTTTACACATACATTTTGATACGGGACATTTGTCAACCTTTACTATTAACTTTGAGATTAACCAATTCCATTTACATAGGAGTTTAATCCATGAATTAGAAATCCACATTCCTATTTTTACTAATAACTTTCCCATAATATTTTTATTTACTACAGCCGAAGTTCTTAGCAAAGTTAGCCATCTTAACTACGGGAGCTTTGTACTTGTCTTTGTTTTTCATAACTGCACTTGCTGCAGCACAAACCGACTTGCCCGGCATATTCTTTTTAGCCCATGCCGTGAACTTCCCTTGATTGCCTTTGCTAATCATTTCGCCTAAAGCTTTCTTATCTTTTTTAGCCATGATTAATTATTTTCTAATTAACCCACCAATGTGACCGTGCACATCTTTTGGATAGTGCTTGTCTTCTTTCATTGAGTGATTGCCTGAATAAGCATGACCTGTTTCTTTTTTAGCCATACCTTTAGATTCGTCTCTCCTATCTTTTAAAGATTGTTTATGAGCACCTTTGTGCTTCATTCCTAAAGACTCATCTAGTCTTGCGTTATATCC
>MDSV01036900.1_pt1 | contig 35175 bp, 29 predicted proteins | sample 810851 | NCBI WGS metagenome assembly MDSV01 (sample SAMN05326640, study PRJNA326480) | marine metagenome | isolation source: seawater | place: Atlantic Ocean: North East | collected 2012 | reverse complement strand
ATGAAGCCTTGAAACAAAACAAGTCCAACAAGGACTGATCCGCGACCTGTTTCATTCAGCAGCGATGTGAACTGCTCCATCCTTGTAGAACACTTGAATGCGATCTGGAACCTTGCGCGTAAGTTCGGCAACTGCTTCGTAGACTTCATCTTGCTTCACTTTGAATGAGCGAGCAGCCTTCGCAGTCGACCAAGGAACCGTCTCAAAATCAGATTGTCGAATCCATTCGAAGATTCGGGCTTCCAGTTCAGTCAGTGCCTCTGCCATGACCATCCCATGGGGGCTTAGGTGAAAATGCCACCGATGCTCTAAGCCAACACGACTCAGTGAAGAGCCACCATTCGGCGGCAGCATTCTTCGGCATCGATATAGCCATCTAGCAATGTATTGAGTGCTTTTGTGAATGGAATCTGTATGCCGAGGGTTTGAGCACGCTCACCGAACATTCGCGCTGCGCGGACACCTTCGGCAACCATGTGCATTTCATCGAGAGCTTGGTCGAGGGTTAGGCCCGTTCCCAATTTTTCCCCCATTGTTCGATTTCGCCCATGAGGGGAAGTCGCTGTGACATAGAGGTCACCTAGTCCAGCAGGGCCGAAAGCGACCTCGGCTCGAGCGCCTAATTGAGGCAAGAGCAAGCACCCTTCTTTGAATCCGGCCATGAATATTGCAGCCTTGAGATTATCACCGCCGAGGGTCCCGACTTGCTTGAGTCCATCAACGAGGCCACATGCAAGAGCAACGACGTTTTTGAACGCACCCCAGAGTTCAGCACCCGCAGGGTCTGCGGCAGCATGAAGAATGAAAGTTTGAGTTGTCAAGGTCGAAGCTAAGTGCTTGGCTACGGAGACATCTTCACTTGCCACAAGGGCTGTTGTCATCACGCCACCCGCAGCTTCTGGGGCGATTGTGGGGCCAGTGACGACAGCGAGTGGATTGTTCTTCTCTGCGGCATTCAATTTTTCATGAATGGCTTGAGAGATCAGTTGGTTTCCGGGAGCGAGTCCTTTTGCTAAATCAAGCAACACATGGCCCGGCCGAAGGTGTGGAATCACCTGGTCAACGACGTCCAAAATCACAGAAGATGGAACTGCAAGAACAACAATTTCGACACCATCCAATGCTTCTTCTACGTGCATTGTTGCTTCCATGCCTTCGACGGGGTGGTCTGGGAGGTATTTTTTGTTGACACCATCCATTGTAATGGATTCGTAGACTTCTTGCTCAATGGTCCATCCCTTGACGTGATGTCCATCTGCAAGCCACATACGAGCGATGGCTGTACCCCAGTTTCCTAGCCCAAGAATTGCAATGTGTGCCATGGCGAACAAAGTGAACGCTGTCCACTTCATTTATGTTGATTCCCTCGGTTGTTGTTGTGACAACGGTGGTTTAGGAAGGACCTGAGACCTTGCCGAGCCCTCAGAAGAGGTCATCATCGTCTTCTTCGAAATCAAAGACATCGTCGTTCTTTTCTTCCGCCTTGGCCTTGCCCGGCTTCTTCTTTGGCGCCTTCTTTGCAGGCTTTTTCTCTTCTTTTGGAGATTCTGCTGCCGGTTCTGGGGCCGGCTTTGCTTCTTCCTTCTTTGCTCCTGGTTGGGCATCAGGCCGGAGAGCCGCTTGTTGAGCCTCCTTTGCTGCGAGAGCTGCAGGGGTTGTACCGGTTTGAGCGGCAAGGGCACGTCGGCGATTCTCTCTCGCCTTCCGTTCGAGTTGCCGGTGGCGTGATTTCTCGATGCTTTGCAACATGTACATTGCATCGTGTTCGAGAAGCGGTGAATCAGAAATGAGGGTGATGTCCAACCAACCTCCGTCTTCGACAATGAATTCAGCAAGCGGTTCAAAGTTGAGATCGGATTTCTTGATTTGAGTGTAATGCATTGCGTTTCCAGTGCGGTGTTCCACACCCGAGAAGTGGCAGTAGAACTCTTTGGTTCCAATGGTTTCCCGCACTTGGTCGAACAACTCCCCGTAGTCTTCTGAAGTTCGCATCTTGCCGTGCCCGCGGGCGTGGATGTGGGCGATGTTGAGAACTGGGATTGTCCCTTCGACGTGGTTGACGACTTCCAAGACCTCCTCGAGGCTGCCCCAGAGTTCTTGTCGTCCCGATGTCTCAATACCAATTTTTGAGGGCGTTCCGTCTTTTATCCAAGGGAACACGGGGAATTCATCTTCATCGTCATGCCATATTTCAGCAACTCGATCCACGACACCTGCGAACACATTTGCAACTTGCTCGTTTGCTGCAGATCCCGGGCTCATGCCGCCGTAATGTCCAGCGTGGAGGGTGATGTGGCGAGCGTTGATGGTTCGAGCAGCCTGCAAGGTCGACTCGATTTTCGCCAGGGATCGTCCTCGCTCAACACGGTTGCCGAGCAGTTCCGAATAGTAAGGCCCGTGGATGTTCATCTCAAACTCAGTCTTGTTGGCCAAAACTCCAGCTTGCCAATATTGCTCAAAGTGGTTTGGAGCGACCATGCGCACCGTTTGGACTTCCATAGTTTCGAGTCCGAGGGAGATGATGTCGTCCATTCCTTCAACGATTGTACGTCCCTTGCATGACAAGGGAACTCCTGCAGGTCCGAGTTTTACTGGCATAATTGACATCCCCGCAGGTACAGGCCAAGGGACATCCTATGATAACCCCTTTCCGTTGGCTGTCCGCAAAAACCTTCAGTTTCTCGGCCCCACACAGCGGTGATACCATACGACCCTTCATGAACTCCAGCCGGTGAGCAACGGACATGGACGAGCAAATACAAGCTGCCATCAAGGCGTTCCAAAGCGGGAAACCCGTCTGCCTCTTCGATTCAGAAAAGCGTGAAGGAGAGACAGATTTGCTGTTTCCCGGGCAGTGCGCTGAACCCGCGACAATGCGTCAATTGCGTCTCGACTGTGGTGGGCTTCTGTTCCTTGCCATCGGGCACGATGTCGGTGAACGCTTCTCACTCCCATTCCTTCAAGACCTCCACACTCACAAGGCGCTGGTGAATGATTACGAAGTACTCAATCAGTTGGTCACCAACGATTTGAGATACGACGCTCGTTCAGCATTCACCCTCTCACTTAACCATCGTAAGACCTACACGGGCATTACTGATCATGACCGTGCTCTTACCACCCGGAGGTTTGCGGAACTCACTGCAGAACTCATTGAGGCAGGCATCGAAGGCGAAGAAGCACAACGCGCACTTGGTAAAGAATTCCGTACCCCGGGCCACATACCTGTGTGCAGGGAAACTCAAGGTGGTTTGGCACGACGCCAGGGCCATACAGAACTCGCAGTGGGCTTGGCTCGTTTGGCGGGTATGACGCCGGTCGTCATCGGCGCAGAGATGCTTCAACCAGAGGGCGATTATGCCCTTTCAGTTGACGACGCCCGTACTTGGGCTCAAGAACGGGGCATTCCGTTTCTTGAGGGTGCCCAACTCATCGAAGCACTTGGCATCTGAATGTCGCCGGTAGAACCTTGTGCAAAGGCATTTTCAAATCATTTGGTGAGGCAATGAAGCGCGTGATGGCAGTGGGCGTTTTTGACCTGTTACACGCAGGTCATCTGCATTACATGGAACAAGCCAAAGCCCTAGGCGATCATCTTACAGTGGTCGTTGCGCATGACGACACCGTTCGCAAGCGTAAGCACGAACCAGTCACCGGCCAAGACCTTCGTCTGCGCATGGTTCAGGGGCTTAAGCCGGTGGACTCGGCGCTGATAGGAAATCCTCCTAATGTGCCAATTTTTGATATCCTCCCTTCGATCAATCCTGATGTCATTGCGCTTGGGTACGACCAAGAACATGCGGAAGATCGGATTCGGGCTCGGTTGAATGATTTGGGCTACGCCAACATCGAAGTCACACGCGTCGAAGGCCTCTCAGAAGATTTGGATGGGACTCGCAAAATCATAGCACGAATCCTCGAGTTGTCTCGTTCATCACAGGAGGGCGAGTGATGTTTACTGGAATCGTCCAAGGCACAGGTGAAGTCCGTTCAATCATCAATGGAGCATCGATTAGAACGCTCGTCATTGCTCTGCCAAGTACCAAAGATCTTGCGATTGGGGCGAGCGTTGCCATCAATGGCGTTTGTTTGACTGCAACCACAATTCAAAATCAAGAGGTGCAATTTGATGTGATCGAAGAGACCCTCCAACGAACAAGCCTGGGTGAACTCGAAGTCGGCCATCTTGTCAACGTGGAGCGTTCCCTTTCATTTGGCGATGAAATTGGTGGTCACTTGCTCTCAGGGCACATCATGGGCACAGGCCTCATTCAATCCACTGAATCGCTCGGAGAAGGTATGAATCTGGAGATATTGGTGCCTCATGAAATGCGTAAGTTCATCCTCGAAAAAGGCTACATCGGCGTGGATGGCATCTCACTCACCGTGGGCAAGGTCGAACACGGTAAGTTTTCACTGCACATTATTCCAGAAACTCTGAGACTCACCACGCTTGGCCAACACAGTGTTGGCGACGCGGTCAATTTGGAAATCGATTCAACAACCCAAACTATTGTCGCTACAGTTGAACGCTTTCTTGCACAAAAAAAGGAGAATAAAACATGACCCAATCAATAGGTATTGTCTGCGGATCGTTCCATAAAAACGAGATTGAACGCATGCTCGAATGGGCAAAAGAGGAATCACTTCAGCACGGATTAGAGATTGCAGAGATTGTCTGGGTACCAGGTGCCATGGAAGTTCCTTTGGCCATCGATCGATTGCTGAGTCTCGAAAACATCGCTGGCGCCGCCTGCCTTGGGATCATTGAGAAAGGTCAAACTCAACACGGGTTGGCAATGGGCCAAGCTGTCATAAAAACAATCATTGAATTGCAGTTGGTTCATGAAAAGCCCGTTGGGCTCGGCATCATTGGACCCGGGACAGAGCCGGAACACATTGAACCACGTCTCGAGCCGCACGCCAGAGCAGCAATCGCAGCAATCGCAACCATGCTGTGATGCGAATAGCGGTACAAAAGAAATAGATTCACTTGTTTCTTTTCCACGGTTTTGATGAGAGGAACCGATGTGAATGTTCAAGAGGTGAATCCCACCCATAGAGAGTTGTTGGAGACCACCCTCATGTCTGAAACACACAATGTCATCATTATTGGCTCGGGTCCAGCAGGCTACACTGCAGGGCTCTATGCAGCCCGTGCTATGCTCGATCCGCTTATGTTCGCCGGCTACATGTCTGGGGGTCAGTTGATGCTTACTTCCGACATAGAGAACTTCCCCGGATACCCGAAGGGGATCGGAGGGCCTGAGATGATGATGGAACTTCGCGAGCAGGCTGAACGGTTTGGATTGAAAGTTCAGGATAAGAACGTCGAATCTGTTGATGTTTCCGAGCGTCCTTACAAGGTTGTTGTCGAGGGAGAAACGTTCCTTACGCATTCGATTATTGTCTGCACCGGAGCAGAATCCATTTGGCTCAACAAACCTGGTGAAGAGGAACAAAAAGGACGTGGGATTTCTACATGCGCGACCTGTGATGGGGCCTTCTTCCGAGACGAGGAAGTTATGGTCGTTGGTGGCGGAGATTCGGCTTGTGAGGAAGCAACCTTCCTCACCCGGTTCGCTTCAAAGGTCACTCTGGTCCATCGTAGAGATGTGTTCAAGGCTTCGACCATCATGTACGAACGTGCAGTTAACCATGAAAAAATAGAAATCAAAACGTTCAGACAGGTCAAGTCTTGGTTGTCGGATGAAAAAGGCCTCACGGGCGCAATTTTAGAAGACCCCCGCGATGGAACGACAGAAACTCTGAATGTAACCGGGGCCTTCATTGCCATCGGGCACAAACCAATCACTGGATTCCTCGATGGCCAAGTTGAAACCGATGATGAGGGCTATATCGTGCACAAGCACCACACCATGACCTCCGTAGAGGGTGTGTTCGCCGCCGGAGATGTCGTTGACACGCGGTACAAACAAGCGATCACAGCAGCAGGAATGGGCTGTCAGGCAGCTATCGATGTTGAAAAGTGGCTCGAAGACAACCATCTTTGAAATCACCGTTGAATTTATGTCGCAACTGGGGTTGCACCAACCATGCAGTCTGGCCAAAACCCGCAGAATGAATCCCCGTGGGAGACAACTGCACAACCCAACGCACTTCCGACTCAAGTTCTACGAGGTGAAGTTCCACTTCCTGCTCAAAACCAAAATTTTGCTCCCTATCAGACAAATCAACCGATGATGTCTGTCATTCCACCAACCAGCGCAACAGCCGCCCTCGTGATTTCCCTCGTTTCTGTTGTGGGAGGGTTATTGATTGGCTTACCGTTTTTGATGGCTCCCATTTCACTGATCATGGCCAACAAAGCGCTTGCTATTACCAAGTCCATACCAAACCATCCTGATCACGCCACAGCACGTGCGGCGCAAGTTATCTCAGCTATTGTGACGACGCTCATGGCGGTTGTGCTGCTTCTCATTGGTGGGTTCATTATCCTGCTGATGCTTGCTGGATTTTAACCAAAGGGTGAGGCCATGAATCATTCTCCTCGCTACGCTCGTCATGTGGCGTTACCAGGCGTCGGTGAAGCGGGCCAAGATCGAATTCACAAAGCCAATGTCCTCGTCGTCGGTGCAGGTGGCTTGGGAAGCCCGGTCTTGCTTTACCTCGCAGCTGCCGGTGTTGGCCGTTTGGGAATCATCGATGATGATTCAGTCGCTCTTTCTAATCTTCAGCGGCAAGTCATTCATTCACAAGCGGCGATTCAGGAGAAGAAAGTCAATTCGGCCAAAAAGCGATTAGAAAGCCTCAATGACGAGATTAAAGTGATCACATACGATGCTCGCCTTACTCCAAAGAATGCTCTTGACATCATTTCAGATGGGTGGGATTTGGTTGTCGATGGGACCGACAACATTCCCACAAGGTACCTTGTCGATGACGCTTGCTCACTCCTAGAAATCCCTTGGGTATACGGTTCTATATATCGATTCGAAGGGCAGGTCAGCGTCTTCAATTTCAAGGGTGGCCCGACGTACCGGGATTTGTTCACCAACCCGCCGCCGGCAGGGAGCGTCCCTTCATGTTCAGAAGGGGGCGTTCTTGGAGTCCTTCCAGGTGTAATCGGTTCAATTCAAGCCAATGAGGCGCTCAAAATCATTCTTGATCTTGGTGAAGTCCTCACCGGGCGCCTCCTGTTGTACGATGCTGAACAAATGAAATTCACCGAACTTTCTTTCAAGCACAACCCTGAACAGGAACGGGTAAAAAATCTTGATTTGGTATCAGCGATGTTTTCCGCCCCTGAATGGTGCACATTGGCCGATCCAAAGCGTTCAGTTCAAGAGGGGGAAGCCTCCCATTCAGGAACAATGTTCGATAACATCTCGATGGCAGAGTTCTCCACGCGACGTGCATCTGGTTGGGCGCCCTTCGTCCTTGATGTCCGCTCTTTGATGGAGTACGAACAGGGACATGTCGCATCGTGCAACCATCATGTTCCACATGATTCCGTGCTCTCGGCACTGGATGTGTTGCCCAAGGATAACGATATCCTGATTCACTGCAAGAGTGGCATGCGCTCACAACTTGCTGCAATGTTGCTTATTCAAGCAGGAATGGACGCTTCAAAATTATTCAATTTGGATGGTGGGATCCTCGCTTGGCAACGCGCTCACCCCGAGGAAATCATCAATTGACCTCTTCGGCTTTGTTTGATTGCTTTTCAATCACCTTCCTCTGCACCAATTAGAGGGTGAGGTTCAAGACTCCAAAGCGACCCCTCACCAGCAAAGGGAGGGGAATCGATGGCCAAAGTGATTGTAGCGGATGAAAACGAAGGTCGCCGAAGCCTTCTCGCTAACACGCTAGAACGAGAAGGGTTCGAAATCACTCGTGCTGGGACACTCAGGCAGGCGGAGGGTACCGCGCTGGCAATTATGCCAGAAGTGGTCTTGGTTGACAGCGAATGGAAAAACGGCGATGCCATCGATGCTTCTCAGCGCTTGATGGGCGACCCGGAGTTTGCATTCAAATGTCGAATTGTGATCCTCTCTCGCAACACCAGTCAAGAATACCTTGTCAGTGCTGCACAAGCTGGTGTGGCAGAAGTCATGGGCAAACCAATTGATATGTCCGCCCTCGTTGAACAACTTCACAGGCACACAAAGAAGCAATTCGTGCCCCCACCAGCGGAGGTTAACACGGGAGGTGGCAGCGGTGGAACTTTCGATGTCTCAATGACAATGGGCGATAGCACCTGGGCATTACCGATGTTGAAGGGACTGGTTGGTCCAGAAAAAATAGACAGCAGCTTCATTGACGAAATCTTGGGGCAAATGGGCGAGGAAGGGCTTGAGGTCAACGACGAACTCGACCCGTCAACAATGTCTGCAATGCTTCGACTGGCGCTCAACAAACTTGTTGGTGAAGCAGATGGTTCTGAACTGCAAGCACAATCCCAAGGGGATGGAGACTCAATTCCCCCACCCGCTTCGGAGCCTACAAAAGGGGCAGTGCCATCCTTCTCAGAATTACAACGCAGTGAATCACTTGGGAACGCGAAACCCGGTCTTTCAGCAATGAAGCAAGGTTTCAAATCATCAATGGAGGATATTCTTGAGGCCCAAGCACAAGGTATTGCTCAAGAGGTCGAACAGACCATGGACGGGATTTTGGATGAATCGCCAGAACTCGTAGCGATTCATCACGAGAGTACAATGGTGCCGATCGATCCAGAAGTGCTTAAACTGACCCGGCTCACCAATGAATTTGTTGCTGACTTGATGTGGAATTTAGGGCGTCCAGGTGCCGTTTCTGACATCACGCTCATGACCCAAGTCGAAGACGCCGCCCAGATGCTCAAGGACGTATTGGATTCCTTGCCTGAAGCGGAGGAAGAGGAATGAGTAAACTCAAGTCGATTCCAAAACCAGTTGAGATGCAACTCATCGACGGCAGGGAAAACTTGCAGCAAATGAAAACCAATCAGCCACGCCTCTACCGCTGGCGTGCTCTGTTTGGTGCAGTAACGCTCATTGGTTGTGCTGCGGCGGGCTTTTTTCTGTTTCGCGATGCAATGACAATCATCAACTGGTTTGAGGGCATTGGCCCAACTGGGCCAATTTTGTACGCTCTTGCGGTCGCTCTTGGTATTGTCTTGCTCATTCCTTCTCCGTTGCTCAAAGTCGCTGCAGGAGCTATTTTTCCATTCTGGATCGCAACCTTGGTGAATTACGCTGCATCGATGATTGGGGGGATGGTGGCGTTCCTTCTGGGTCGGTGGCTGTTTCGGGATGCTATCTCGGCTTCAATTTCCAGTGACGAAAAAATGCAGAGAATGGAAACGGCTCTGGCTGAAGACGCCATGCGGATCTCCGTGCTCGTGCGCCTTTCGCCCTTGATTCCAGATGAATGGCTTAATTACATCATGTCAGCGGGCCCAGTTTCCTTTCGTGTGTTCATGACTTCAAACGCTTCGAGCATCATTTACTCGCTTGCGTACGCATATTACGGTCACGCTTTGGGAGCCTTTGCTTTGAATCGGAGCGCCTTGGAGGGTGTCCAAACATCGCCTGCAGGCACCGCAATGCTCGCTCTGGGCATTGTTACCTCGATCCTTGCCACGGTCTACGTCACCCGTGCTTCAATGCAGGCCTTAGGCGGCGCATTGGACTTGGCGAATGAAGATTGAGGCTGATTTGAGCATCGCTTAGCGCCCGCTGGTTTTGTATTTGGGTGACGGTTGGCCAAACCATGAGCCAAGGCGACTTACCAGTAATTCACGGTTCAAACTGGAGGGCGAGTGCAGCACTCAAGTTCAATCAGCCCTTGCTCGCCGATGCTGCACGGACTGAGGTGTTGCGCTTCGTAGCTCAGCGTCATGATGGTCATTTGTTCTTGGTTGCCAACGTTTGGGATGTGCTGATTGAAAATGAACCAGATCAGTTTGAAGGGGATGCATGGCACGCGTTCACGAACCGCTTTGTTGAGGCAGTTCACCGTGGACTTCAAGCCCAAATTAAGGCCAAAATGGAAGGCGATGAAGCGGTTGAAGTCATTCCACGCCGCAGCATGAATCAATTCCTTGACCGTCGCTCTCAACACTTTTTGATCGATTTACGCCTCACCTTCAGACGGCTCGCCCATTACATGGCGATTGGGATTGGTCATCGTCTCGAATGGCAGCGATTGATGACCAGAACCCGAAAATTAGATGCTCATTTGAAGACCATCTACACGGATGGTATGCCTACTCCTGATGGCCGTTCATTTGGTGGTAAGGGCTTCAGATCGACTTGGCAAGAAGGCGTTGTGGCTGTTGCTACCGCGTTGAACCGCCAGATCGATGCTCCACGAGATGCTCGACCTGGAAATGGATACGATGGAGATTTGATCGCACCAATGATTCGAGATGTTGGACTTGGACTCGCCATGGGTGACACGCCTTTGGACGTCATGGCGGCCAACTTGGGCAAAGCAGGCTCCAATCAAAATGGTGGCTGGGAAAATGCAGGGGGGCGCGATCTCCACGTTGGTGCGTGGCATGTCGGCGTGCTTCCACCCACCGCTCCGTTACCCATCGCGAGCGTAACAATGACCGGATTGGCCTTCGCCGCTTGGCGACAAAAAATCGATCGATTCCATGTGGCTTGCATTGGAGAAGGAGCTTCCTCTTCAGGTGAGTTCTGGGAGGCGATGAACCTTGCCGGTGCGCGTGGATTGCCGATTTGCTACATTCTTCAAAACAATCAAATTGCCTTGGACACCCCTCCAGCAAAGCAATCTGGGGTCGAAGTGTGGGCGGACAAAGCGGTCGCCATGGGGTTCCCAGCTTGGACGATTGATGGTTCAGATCCCGCTGCGTGGCATGCCAGTGCTGCTGTGGCTCGTGAGTTTGCAATGGAGGGCGGTGGACCGACCCTCATCCACGTTGAAACAATGCGTGGCTGTGGCCATGCCCACCATCATGACGATCTCTACCTTGGAAACGAGTCAGGAACACCCCCCGGGTACGTCGATCGTGATCTCTTGGCGTATTGGGAAGCTAAAGATCCGATTCCAACACACCGCCAACTTTTGTTGGATTTGGGTGTCGATGAAGTGGCCATCTCCAACATGGAGGGCGAAGAACAAGATCTTGTGGACAAAGCACTGCTCGATGTCACTGAAATGGCGTGGCCTGACCCACTTAGCGTGACCAAAGGCGTCACGACCCTCAACGATGCCGAAACCCATCAAGAGCGATTTAAGCGGCTTCAGACACAACCTGTTGGGTCCGAAGCGCCTGCACCTATGGACGTCGGCGAGACCAGCCTTGTCTATGCCGAATCAGGAGGCTGGACCTATGCAAGAGCGATTCAACAGGCCATGGCGGATGTTGCAACCCGCCACGGTGACAAATGTGTTTTCATCGGTGAAGACATGGAGGTTGCGGGAGCATTTGGAATGAACATGGCGTTGAAGAACGCAGGGCATTCTGATAAATTGGTTGATATGCCACTCTGTGAAGCAGTCATCGTTCATACCGGGACTGGCGCAGCGCTTTCAGGCATGCGTCCAATGGTTGAAATTCAATTCGGAGGGTTTGCTGCCCTTGGCTATAACGCACTCATCAACAACGCCGCAATGCTTCGTTGGCGTTGGGGCGCGGATTGTCCGATGACCATTCGTGTCCCACTTGGTGCCAAAACACGATCTGGACCGTTCCACGCCAATATGATTGAATCTTGGTTTGCCAACGATCCAGGTATGGTGGTCATTGCTCCAGGTTCGCCACAAGACGCCTATGACTTGTTGATGGAGGCTGCAGAACTGAATGACCCAGTCATCATGCTCGAACACATTGGTTTGTACGGGCTTGGAGGTGGCTTGACCGGATGGGGCCAAAATATCAATCAAAAAGTCGATGTCGAACCTGTTAAGGCAGCAATTGATGCCTCAGAACGTTACAAGATTGGCAAAGCAGCCGTCATCCGAGGCGGTAGAGATCTCACGCTGGTGACATGGGGTTCAATGATTCACGTCGCCAAGCAAGCAGCTGATGCCCTAGCAAAGGAAGGCATTGAAATCGAAATTGTTGATCTACGCACATTGTTACCTTTTGATGCACAAACTTGCATTGAATCCGTCACTCGTACCGGTCGTCTTATGGTGCTGCAAGAAGGGCAATGGAACGGTGGTTTGGGTCATACAGTTCAGAGCAAAATTTTGGATTCATGCTTCTATGCCTTGGAAGCGGCTCCTGTCGTGATTGGAGCGCTTGACACACCCGTGCCGTTTTCCCCACCACTCGAGGATTTTACAGTTCCCTCGGTCGCCCATGTGATTGAAATGGCTCGATTTATTGCTCAATCTTGAGCGTGCTTAGACGCGTAAAGGCGCAGATAAAGTTCAGCTGCAAGAAGCGAACCAGTGATGGTGGTTAAACTATAGAACGGCAGGCTAGAGTAGAGTCCTTGGACCATATTGGGGCCAAATGTGCGAGCTGGGTTCATCGAGGCACCCGTCATTGGACCAAACACGTAGGCCAGTATGGCAACCGTGGCTCCAACAAAGAAGGCAATGGGGATGTGGCTTTCGGTTTTGACCACAATCCAAAGGATCGATCCCATCAACACACAGGTGATGAAGATTTCAATTGCAACCCCTACGGTGAAGCTAATCTCAGAGGCGATTTGGGTTGGTCCTGCTCCACTGAGCATGAATGCAGCAACCCAGGCACCCGCTAATTGTGCAGCGATGTAGGGTGCTAGCATCTCCTTCTCAAGATGACCAGTCCTAGCAAAAGCAATGCTCACTGCGGGGTTGATATGCGCCCCACTGATGGGTTGAAAGGCCAAGATTGCAACCGTAACCGCGACCCCAAAGGCCAAAGAAACAAGCCAGCCGGGGGCCCCAAGGGCAATGCTTCCACAGCCAACCCCGACCATGAACCAAGTGCCGATGAATTCGGCACTAATGCGGCGCCACATGAATCACAAACTATTGAGTCAAGCCTAAGTGCATTTTGAATCACCATCTTGAATCGGATTGCAAACAGAATGGTGAAGAAGGAGGGGCTCTAGGAATCATCATGGGGTCGGATCAGAAGGTGATGGGGATCCCACAATTGATTCATTTCCAGACATTGATCACCACAGGGGCTCTCTTTCTCGGGCTTATGGCGGTGAAATTGATCTCAAGCGAGGCGAGCGTCAATAACATCGCAGTGACTCTGAGCATCGCAGTTTTAGCCCTTTTCTTGCTGATTTTCTCGGCAGATTTCTTCATCGAAGGGGCAAAAGGTCTTGCTCGAAGAGGTGGCCTTCCGGAAGTGGTCATTGGTTTGACCATTGTATCCATAGGGACCTCACTGCCCGAGATCCTCGTTTCAGGTTCAGCAGCAAGTAATATCGCTGAACAGCCAGAACTCGCTGACTTCGCTATTGGTGGCATTTTAGGTTCAGTGTTTGTGCAAATCACCCTCATCATGGGAATTGTTGTTGTCAATCGAGGTCTCAAAATTCGTGAATCTTGGCTCAAAAGAGACGGTCAGATCATGCTTCTTTCTGTTCTGATCCTCAGTTTCTTCTTGATCACAGAAAAAACCCTCCAACACTGGGAAGCGGGAATTTTGGTCACCCTATACGTCGTTTACATCACTTGGTTGTTAACCAATCGAAAAGAGATTCAAGCGGAGGAAATGGCCGATATGGACCCTGCGGATTTACAGGGGTCTTCCTGGAGCACAGCTGCCTACCTGGTCATGGTTGTTCTTGGGCTTGCTTTTGCAGTGTTTTCGGCAGAGCAACTGGTTAAGTATGCTCAAGTTATTGCGCTTGAACTGAACGTCTCGGATGCCATTGTTGGGACTACAGTCTCTGGAATAGGTACTTCCTTACCGGAATTGACCATTGCATTGATGGCGGCAAAAAGAAGTCAAGGTGTGGCCATCGGGACCTTGATCGGATCCAACATCACAGACCCGCTCTTTTCGATTGGTATTGCTGGCCTAATCGCGCCTCTGGCAATCACTGATGCAGGTCACGATCTCATCATTTACATCATCATGCCATTTACAGTTGTAGGATGCCTCACTGCTTTGTTGATGATGCGCACAGCCTATGAATTCAGGAAATGGGAGGGATGGGTCATGATCAGCATTTATGGAGCCTTCCTCATTGCACTTGAACTGCAACGTCGTGGTATCCTCGCCTTCTGAGGAGACAAGGAGACATAAAGGGAGGCCTCCTCCCGTGAACATGGTCAACTTCCAACTTGATGAAATGCAGGAAATGCTCAAGGAACTTGCTCACGAGTTTGCAGTGGACGAAATCCGCCCCAAGGCAGAGCATTGGGACGCTTCCTCTACCTACCCCAAGGAAACCATCCAAGCCGCTCACGAGATGGGTCTTCTCAACCTCCATATTCCTGAGGCCTATGGCGGACCGGGGCTTGGCTCCATCGAGGAGGTTCTCGTCAATGAAGAACTGGCATGGGGTGACCCGGGCTTCGCCACAGCAGCCTATGCAACCGCCCTCGCATGCGCACCGATCATCACAGGGGCAACCGATGCACAGAAGGATATCTGGCTTCGCAAAGTCGCCGAAGAGGGTGCTCTTGCATCATATGCGGTCACAGAACCCGGTGCAGGGTCCGATGTTGCAGCATGCAAAACAAGCGCTGTACGCGATGGCGATGAATACATCATCAACGGCTCAAAAATGTGGATTACAGGAGCAGGTCACGCTGATTTCTTCTTTGTGCTCGCCAAAACCGATATGGATGCAGGCTACCGTGGGATGTCGGGGTTTGTGGTTGAAAAAGACACTGAAGGATTTGGACTTGGCAAGAAGGAAACCAATATGGGTCAGCGCTGCTCTGACACCCGTTCTATCACCTTCGATGACGTACGCGTACCTTCTGAGAACCTGATTGGAGGCTCGGAATCGGGAGGTTGGATGAACGCAATGAAGGCCTTTGACATGTCCCGTCCGAACATTGCAGCGCACGCTACCGGTTTGGCCCGTGCCTCATACGAGCACGCTTTGAGGTATTCAGAGGAACGGATGACGTTTGGGAAAAAGCTCCACCAGCACCAAGCCATACAATTCATGCTCGCTGATATGAAGACAAAGATTGAGGCATCTCGAATGCTCACCTGGAAATCTGCGGCTGAGTCCGATGCTGGCATTCGTAATACAGAATCCGCAGCCCACGCCAAACGCTTTGCAGCTGATACTGCAATGGAAGTATCAACCGATGCCGTTCAAGTGTTCGGCGGTTATGGCTACTCGGAGGAATACCCGGTCGCACAATTGATGCGTGCTGCCAAGGTCATGCAGATCTACGAGGGGTCATCACAAGTACAACGGATGATTATTGGACGGGAAATTACCAAGGATCTATGAGCCTGATTCGTGATTCCTTCGATGATCGTTCCAATGTGCTTCTTGGGCCAAGTGTTCCATGTGCCGTTCATAATCTACCCACATCTTTTGTTCCTCAATTTCTTCAGGTGTGAGCGGCGGAACCTCGATTTCGCTTAGCTGGATTGCCATTGGATGTGGTTCAGGTTCTGGTGGGGGTTCTGCAATGCCGGCGCCGGTATCGAGCAATTGATTTTCCCAGAAGTTGTAATCTTCGGCCATACCGTCATAATAATCCACTTCACCTTCTTCCGGTGGTGCTTCATCAAGGCCGATAAAATCGTCTGCAAGCATCGATTCGTAGACAATGTATTCGTCTTGAAACACCGCGACTTTAGTCAGATGCTCGCGTGAAGCCACAATAAACTGAGCCAACAAAGGAATGGTCATTGCCGTTGTTCGGTCGTTGTGCAAGGCAAGGCACAGAGAAGCAATTTTGTCTCCTAGTGGCACCTTCATCGAACCGATCAGATTGATGCATAGATTCGCACAGTACTTGTTACGATGAATAATATCTCTTTTTCGAGCCCCACCACGGACCGATATTCCCCACTCCTGCCGATGGTACCTCGCGTGGGCGCCACCTTTTTTCGCTTCAACCTCGTACCAACGGCCGGACTCTCCGCGTACTCGAAGTCGAATGTGCTTGTTTGTCTCGAGGATCGATTGGACCCAATCGTTTGCATCAACAATGCTTGACAGGAGTTCCATTGAGCGTTTTTCAGGCTCTGTAAAGCCATCTTGCTTCTTTGACATCGGAGGCTAAATCCGTGAGTGTATTTCAAGAAGAGGAAAAGGCAATGTTAGGGGCGAGCCAGGGCGAGTCATGCCGCGCGGTTGCCCAGCCCTTGTTCTTGCAGCTGGTGCGAGCACGCGTTTGGGCCAACCCAAAGCGCTCGTCCCTGTCGGGAGCCACACTCTGGTTGGTCTTGCAGTGCAACGCTTGCTGGATGCTGGATGCTCCCCTGTGGTTGTTGTGACGCGCCAATCCTTGCAATTCGAAGTGATGAAACAGGCATTGGGTGCCTCAGTGATCGTCAATATAAATCCAGAATTAGGGCGCACTGGAACCGTACAACAGGGGCTTCTGTCGTTGATGGGAGACAAGGGCAGAACACCGAGAAAAGTGGTCATTGCCCCTGTGGATAGGCCAGGGTGGCGAATGGAGCATGTCCTTGCGCTCGTTGAGCAAGAGCACACTTCCACTTTGGCTTACAAACAGCGCCCAGGTCATCCGCTTTTGCTGCACTCGCCAGACGTTGAAGCGGTGCTTGCAGCACCTCCTGAAACCCCACTTCGAGATCTGATTTCACCTCATCTCGTGGAGGTCGATGCCCCGAATATTGCGCTCAACATCGATCGTCCAGAGGACCTTCGCATTCTTCAAGATTTGAATCTTGAATCATAGATTTAGGCAAATCGGTTTGGCGCAAATGGTATGTGTGAGCGCTACGAGGGCCCGCTATGACTGCTGCAGTGCTCACTTGGGCTTTGACCCAAATTGGGCGAGGTCAGAAGGTTGTCATCGCAAGTGTGGTTGAAACATCGGGGAGTGTCCCTGGGAAGGCAGGCGCACGTCTGGCCATGCGTTCCAGTGATCTTCAGTGGATTGGAACCATCGGCGGGGCAGGGCTTGAAATGACGGTTCTGAAAAGGTGCCGTACCATGCTCGATGAACAGCATCTTCCATACGGTGAAGTGCTCACTTTTGGCCTCAATAAAGGGGCGAAGGGCTATGAAGTAACACCGTTAGATTCGCTTTGTGGGGGTCGAGTGACCCTCAGTTTGGAGGTTTTAGTTCCCATGCCACACGTATTGCTCATTGGTGGTGGTCATTGCGCTCAGGCGATCGCGCCCGCTCTTGACGCCTTAGGATGGGACCACTCCATTCACGACACTAGGGCTGAATTTTCCGCTTCAAGTCTGTTTCCAAATGCGAAGCAACATTTCCATTTGACAACGGATTCATTCCTGAATCATCACGGAATTGATGAACTTTCGACGTATTCTGACGTGCTTTTTTTGGGCCATGACTGGGCAGAAGATCAAACTCGTCTGCTTGGTTTGCTTGAGACCTTACAGCAGCATAATTCCACATTAGATGGAAGAAGCAGCCCGCGAATCGGCGTCATTGGTAGCCGGTCAAAATGGCAAGCGTTTGAACAGGCGGCCAGGGATCAAGGCATCGAACAAGCCCTGCTCGATCAGGTCATTTGCCCGATTGGAGTGAACATTGGTGCAGAATCTCCCGAGGAGATCGCTGTAGCCGTTGTGGCTCAAATCATGTCGTTGCATAAGGGTGTAGACCCTGCAGATCCAACTTGGAGAGCCTGAGTTTACTGCTTGAACACCTTGGTACGGAAGTATCGTAATTCTTCGATGGATTCCAAAATATCATCCAAGGCTAGGTGCGCACCTTTCTTTTCGAACCGTCCCACTTCAGGGTACCACCGACGAGCGAGTTCCTTCACGGTTGAAACATCGATCATTCGGTAGTGGAAGTGTTGTACGAGCGTTGGCATTTCCTTCTCCATGAACTTCTTATCGTTCCAGATGCTGTTGCCGCACAGTGGAGCGGTACCTTTCTCTACCCACTGTTCAAGGAAGTCCAGGGTTGCTGCTTCTGCTTCTTTTAACGAGACGCTGTCATGCTTCACTCGGTCGACTAAACCGCTTGCAGTGTGGTGGGTGGTGTTCCACTCATCCATACCCTCAAGCAATTGATCGGCGACCTTTATCGCTAGATTGGGCCCCTGGGCTAGAACGTTCAATTCCCCATCGGTGACCACGGTTGCAATCTCGATAATGGACTCCCTTTCGATATCCAATCCAGTCATTTCTAGATCGATCCATACCAACCTGTCTGCTGCGTCGCTCATGAATTGGCCAGCCGGTTTAGGTTTTTCAATAGGGCGCAGGGTTCTTGAGGAATAGGTATGGACCAAGACACATGGCCGCAGCAGTGGACGCAGGGCTTCTCGATGAGAAACCCGTTCTCACGGGGATGACCAAACGTCAGTTGGTTGCTCTTATGCTCTCCACTTTATTGATGGTCTCTTTTGTCACTGTGCTCGCTGTTTTCAATGATTCTCCCGAGGTAAAAAACACCGCTGAAGTCGCTTCAGAAGAGGACGGCTGGCGCCCTTTTTCAGTCGTCGCGCCCATTGATACCGGGATCAACGTTTACCATGACCACTTCCGTACCAACGAGACCTACCCTCAATGGCTTCAAGATCAACTCGGTGTAAACCGGGTGTGTGAATTGACGTTTGAAGGCACTTGGCAGGAACGGTACGATGCTGATAAGGAAAGTTGTTGGGACAACCTCACCGCCTCAGATATCGTGTATTTCCCCGGGACCAAAATCATCGGTACGTCGCCTGATGGCGACAGTGATATTCTAATCCTCGATGACCCATCTGACGGTCACGGTTCCGCAGTGACCGGTTCGGTGTTGGATGCCAATCCAATGGCCGTAATTTTCTTTGTTGAAGGGTTTTCATCAGAAGCAGTACAAGCAGCAGCAGACCAACCGCTTGTCGATGTATTGACCACTTCCTTTGGAGCCCCAGGTTCAGTCCCAGTCCCCGGCATTGAACGCGCAACAGAATCGGCTGTGATCGAGTTTGGTAAAATCCACACGGGTGCCGCTGATAACAGTCCTTCACCTGCCGTCCAAGATGCGACTGCAGGGCCTCCATGGTCGATTGGGATTGCAGGGTACGCTGAGGAAGGCGACGATCAAAAAGAAATCATGTCGGGCTCATATCCCGATATCTCTGCCGATTGGACCCAATTGCTTCCAAATCATGACGACATCGATGGTTATCATGAAACGTCAGGGACATCATTCGCAACGCCTCGCACAGCAGGTATCCTTTCGTTCGTCCTTGAATCCCTTCGCGACGAATTCCAAGACCCATCGTCAGGCGCATCACCAGATCTCCGTTCGAAGCTTCTCGTCAATGGCAGCGATGCTGAAGGAAACGCGTTTACTGTCTCCAACGCTCAGATTCGAGAGGCCCTCAACCTCTCGGCGTGGTACCCCGAACTCGGGTGGGACCCAACGAGTGGAACGATGCCGATTTCACCCGTCGCTCCTTGCACCCAAACGGGGTGGGGCCTGGTGAATTTGTCAAACATTGAGCCGATGATCAAACACCTCAATGGCTCTGAATTGCTCCCAGAACGGGCGGCGGACGTTGTAGCGTGTATGAATTTGAACCAAGAGGCTCGTGAAGCCTACTGGGCTGCCTATCCATCAGCCTCTTCAATGCCAGAAGTGACTGGTGAGGAAGGCACTCGGGTTAGGGATTAACTGGTTCGAAATTCAACAGAATTTCCCCACGTGGACCAAAACTAACCACTGGATGGAATCCTTCGTGAGGCGTGAGGTCGATTGAAGAAAGAATCGTCTCGAACATATCATCTGGCAATTCGATGTCAAAACCATGCCGAGTTTTCACCCTGTCCTTGGGTGCCGAGGGCGTGATCACTGCAGGTTGTTCGCTCTTAGTGACGGCATCCTCGGACACAACGAGTGTCTCCTCTACCACTTCGATTTCATCCTCGTCTTCCTCTTCTTCGTCTTCTTCCTCCTTGAGGACTGGTTCGGGGATGACGGGTACGGAAACTTCAGGTTCGGAACTTTCGGATTCAATGACTGCATGTTGAATGACTGCGTTCGGGTCTGGCGTGTAGATGTCATTGGAATCTCCAAGGCGGTTGCTGCTCATGAAAATCCAACCCATCGTAACGATGGCGCCAAACATGTATCCTATATTGGCGATGGTGTCGCTGATGCTGGAAAGAGTGGATGCCGTCACAAAAGTGGTGACGATTGAGCCATAGCCACCAACCACACGGCGCCACCTGGCGTCGAATTCAGGTGTGTACCCTTGAATACCAACTCCAATCAAAACGACGGTTGTCAAACCAAAGGCAAAGGTGTCCCAAGATGGATCGTTGAATATAACAAAAATACCGGCGATCGTCGTCCCAACACCTGCAAGACCAAGCCTGTCCATGAATTCGAAGAACACCTCATCAGAGTCCCATTCAAAGAGTTCGAAATCATACACCGCATCGTTCTTAATCGAAAGGGCGACGAAACTCGTTCCTTCAATCAAAAGAAGCACACCAACCGTCTGCAGCATGAGTGAATCGGATAGGATGCCAGATTGATACAGGAAGTTATAGAGCGCCAGCCCATGAACCAGTGGGGCGAAAACAAGCAAACTAAACGAACCATTGATGACCAATTTCCTGGTTAACAAAATGGCACCGATTAACGTGCCAAGTCCCCACATCACTGAAACGCTGAACGCCAAGCCGAGGTAACCTATGATTTGGAACTGGTCGTTGAGTTCCTCTTTTTGTTGCGAATCTTCTGGTATGATCAGCCAGGTTTGTGCGGCGATTATTGGTGCTGTAGTCTGTGCTATTGCAGTTTTCAAATTCTTGTACAGCGCACCATTTTGGTGGAGGTATGAAAAGGTCATTGCCGTCATTCCGGTCAAGAGTGTGCTCCAACAAAATAAATCCAGACCAGTCAACTCGGGGTAGGTATCGTTCAGTGCGATTATCAAGGATACGAATTGAGCGATACACAAAAGCGACAGGTACTGGACTTGGCCGTTGATCCAGCTGTTGACCATCAGCGCAATTGTGAAAATTAGCAACGCGCTCTCAATGAAGCCGAGTTCAGGGAACACTGCCATTAATCCGATGACAAACCATGTCCAAGCACCCAGCCAAGGAAGAGATTTTGCTGATTTTGCTGCCCGAGCGGTGAATTGTGCAAGGAGAACATAGGACATCTGAACGACAATGAGGATACCACTGAGGGCGGAGAGTCCCAAGACCCAAGAGGGTTCAGTGAAACTTTCGCCAATGCCATCGGTGAGTCCTCGCGTGATACCGTTCCAGTCGACCCACCTGTTGGAATTGAATACGAGGATGATGGGGGATACCATGAGGACCAAGTTTTGCCGGTATTTGGCCGCCTGATAGGTGACAAGCGCTAACATTGCAACGATGAGCAATCCGCCAGATGAGTCGAGTAAACCCAAGGCCAAGAGCCCCATCAAAGCACTAAGATCGGCCATCTCAGACAGCGAATTCTTGTCCAATCCTTGCCTTGATATTGCCCATGCAACAATCAGAGGGGCGATCACGAGCATCAAATCGAGCATCATCATGCCCGGTAGTATGTTTTTATCGATGTACAATGGGTCATCAATCATTTCTGACCGGTACCGATTGAACACCAATGCCGGCGGGGCAGCGATTGCGACGAGGGTCCACACGGCACTTGCACGGGCTTTGGAACTGATCCGTTCCAATGCAAGGATTTCCCAAACTAAACCTGCGATAGGTACTGCGAGCAAAAGCAATACATACGGTGCTTTGACGATGTTTTTTGCTTCCTCTAAGGTGTCAAAGGATTGAGCGATGAACATACCATAGGTCATCATAATGAACGGGACTAAGAGCGATAGCCGAGCAATTGGGCTCCATGAATATAGATCTTCGAACCGAGTTTCATCTAAATCTTCAATGGTGTTTTGAATCCAAGTGTTGGTTTTTGAATCGTAAATTGGGGCCCCGCTTACTTTGCTTCCACTCCATGCAAACATCATCCCAAGATCCATTTCTTTCGTCCTTCCGTTTTGAAGAAGCAGGTATGCGAACAAACCTATCAAAAAGACGTGCGGTTCATAGCCGCGGAATTCAACCCATTCGGGTACTTGGAATCCATCGACAACGATCAATGCAATCATCACTGCATTTGCTAGCAAGGCCGTCAAACTGGCGTTCCATCGTTGCTTCAACGAAGCATCCTCATTCAATCTGGAGTAGCCCAATCTTGCTAAGGACAAAAGGTAGATGATGAACACCCATGTTGTGTACCACTCTTGACTGTCAACCACAGCGCGTGAAAGGGCGACACAAGCGATGACCAACATGTGAACTTGAAAATCAATTTTTTGCCTTCGTTGGGCGAACTCGGAGATTGTGATTAAGGCCACGGGGACGAGGAAATGCAACCCGTTGAAACCAAAAGTTTCGCTCTGTAAGATGCCCTGGTCCCATGCCATATAGTCGACGATAAGGTAGGCAACTGCAGTCATTGCAAGCGTTGAATTTGCCACCCATTTCCTCGTTGCTTTTGAGATCAGCAACATGTAGGGGAGAATGGCAACCGTGATCAGCCACGGAATTGCACTTTCATCGTTTGGTAATATCATCAATGCAAATGCCAGACCAATTGGTATCCAAGGAAGTCGCTGATCGAGCATGGCTGGGAAGTAAAACACCAGGACGGCAAGCCACAACACAGCGCCAAGCGAGAAGTAGGACGAAAGCCCACCAAGCGACTCAGATGTGAGCGGTCCAAGAATAAGGTTGAGGTTGTCTGCTCTCGCATAGATCATTGCAAAGACAATTGCAGTAATGAGCACAAAGGATGCTTTCTGGATGATATCTGTCCGAAGTTCTTGCTTGGATGCATAATACCCTTGAATGGCAATCACAAACACAAGCAAGGACAAGGCGCCACCCTTTTGGCTCGCTTCCAATAAGCCGTCTGAGTGAGCAGCCTCGAACAGAAGAGGTACAATCCCCGAGGCGATCACAATCACGGTGAGGTTGATTGAATTGTTTGAACGCAAAGCCATTTCCATCGAAGCGACACTCAAGACAATCAGTGAGATTCCAAGTTCATAACTCACAATCCCTCCAGACCAGCGTAGCCAAGTGTTCATTCCTGCACCGAGCAGAACAACCATTGGTGCATAGGATGCGATGGCCCACCCAAAGGTAGTTTGTCCTTTGAAATGTTGAAGGATTCGATACTGAATCACCATGAGCCCAAGCAGGGCGAATGTCTGCACGTATACGCCGTTCCCATTGGGGTACCATGCTCCTGAATCTTCGAGCACTTGCTGCCCGAACTGGCCACTTTCTTCAAACAAGCCGATGATGAATCGGGCCCCCCAAACCGTTCCAACAGTCGAGAAAAAGAACCCGATGCCCAACATGTAATCCTGGACATCCCTCAATTGATGGTCGTTTGATCGACTTTGAGCCTCAATCCATCCAATGGCAAGGACAGCTGAGAGCATGCCGCCGAAAAACAGGACTGCGAAATCATTGTTTGATGCATCCTCATCAAAGGCGATTCGGAAAATACTGAACCAAATTGCTCCAATTGCAATACAGAGCATGATCACCTGAGAGAAGCGAATCAAGGAACGTTCGGCTTCATCGATAGCAACGCCCGGGGCCCTGACCCTCATGGGCCGGGCCGGGGTTTGATTTGCTGCCATCAAGGTGCTGGCTTGTGCTGAATGTTCGGCAGACGGAGGCAATGTTTGAATCGTTGAGGTTCTTCGAGGCGCTGCCATATTGAAAAGTCTGATTCGCGGGCATAAAAGCATTCACCCGTTTGATGGAATCAAATCAGAGGTTTGTTGGCAATCATAAGGCGCGGCCCGAGGGCTCAGTCATTTATTCAATGGGTTCAAAAACTGATGATGATTGGTAAGGCTACGAGGCGTTGATATGTCGAAGATTCAAACCACACTCACTCTCCTTTGCTTGAGCCTGTTTCTATTCCCTGCGGTTGCTATGGCAATGCCGGTTGAAGTTGAGACCTCCAACGAACCTGATGAACAAGGCTGGTGGGTCGAAACCACCGTTGACCGCGATGGCAACGGCATTGGGGATATGGTTGAATTGCACAAAGACAACCCCATCTTCTTGAACGAGGATGGAACGCTCCCTCTCATCGTCGATTTCGACCACACTCCAGGGGCTGAAGAAATCGCTTTGCTCGAACGAGAGGTTGGTTACGAACACCAATGGACTCTGAAGCACATTGATGCGCTCGCCGGCCGAATTCACGTTGACCAAATTCTAGAAACTTCCAATTTACCCGGCGTGGTCATGCTGGAACTCGATGGCATTCTGACCATCCAAAACGGCGACGCTGCAGTATTGCACGGTGTTGATATGGTGTGGGCAGACACCGGGTATGATGGCGCAGGCACAACCGTTGCCATCATCGATACGGGCATTGATGGAGCCCATGCAAGCCTAGATGATTTGGACGACGACAACTCGACAATCGATCCGAAAGTCATCGGATTCTACGATCCAGTCAACAACCCTGGCCTCACCAACGGAACAGAAGTTTTCCCTTATGACGATCAGGGCCACGGGTCCCACTGCGCTGGCACAACCGCAGGCACTGGGGCTCCAAATTACGACCACATTGGAATGGCGCCCCAAGCTAACCTCGTTGGAGTGAAAGTGCTTGATGCTGGCGGCTCTGGCTCGTTTGCAACCGTTATGGCTGGCATGCAGTGGACCGTCGACAACCGCTACCAATTCAACATCCGAGCAGCTTCTATGAGTCTTGGTGGGCCGGGTGCGATCGAGTGGACCTCTTCGGAAGAAGACAGTGTGAATCGCTATGGCAATGAAATGGTCCGAGCAGGGATTGCGCTTTTCATCGCAGCTGGCAACAACGGTGTGTCCGCTCAAATCGGTACGCCGGGGTCGGCAGAGGACGTCATCACTGTAGGGGCCCTCGACAAGAATTCAGCCATTGCCGTATATTCCAGCCAGGGTCCAACAGAGGAAGGACGAATCAAGCCTAATCTGGCGTATGTCGGATCCAGTGTGATGTCCGTTGCGTTCAACACCGGCGACCAGTACACTGACATGTCCGGCACTTCAATGGCAACGCCCGGTGCCGCAGGTGTTGCGGCCCTCATGCTTCAAGCCAATCCAGATCTCAGTCCGTTTGATGTGCGCAACATCATGCAAGAAACAGCCACATACCGACAATGTTCCTACATGTTCGCGAATGAACCATGCGCAGAAGATCTCATTCCAAAGAACAGGCAAAACAACGTGTACGGCCACGGTGAAGTTCGTGCTCTTGACGCTGTGATGGAAGCCGCTCAACAAGATTACGAGTTTGATTCCTCTATTCAATTGACCATTGACACCCCAGTCGGCATGGACAATCGCATTCACATGTTCCCTGTGGATGAAGTCGCCTTCTTAGCCACTGATGGCATTGAAACTGTTCAATGGCGAAGCAACCATCTGCGAGACGATTGGTCAAACGTGCATTCCTTCGATCACGGTACGGAAGGCACACTGACCGCAATCGATATCATTCACCAGTTGGAGCACCTCCCCGGAACTGCACTGGAAGGCAACCATACGATTTCGCTTCGTGGAATTAAGGCCAACGATACTGGAGGTCACTCATCGACCCCGCTCGTTACAATTGACATTATGCTCATGGACACTGACAGCGCCTTTGTCACCCAAGACGTGGCTTCGACTGGTATCACAACGACCACACTTGCCTTTGGTTTACTCGCCTTCATTGTCCTGTTCTTTGTTGTGCTGATGGTCGTTGGTGCGATCAGCGATAAGGAAGAAGGCACCCTCGCTGGCGTTGATTTCAATACCCTACAATCCGGCGAGCCTTCTGCAGAGGGGAACTCGTTTGAGGGGGATTCCTCTTCCGAGGCCAAGGCAGAGTAACCGTCCTACCCAAGCCAATTTGGCTCAGACGCCGGAGATGGTGATAAAAACCATAACGACTTCATCGCGCCATGCGTTGGCTGAAAGACCCAGTAGGCCAAGGCCATCCACGGGTCAATCGAGGGTATCGAATTGCTCGCCGATTTTTCCGCTCTCTTGTGACGGTTTGGTTCCGAGAAATCAACATCGTCGATGACGAAAACTTACCTCCGAAAGGTGGAATAATTTTCATTTCGTGGCACCCCAGTGGGTTGATTGACCCCATGCTGATGAATGCATCACTTCCCGGTAAAATTTCAATCATCGCCAAACACACCCTGTTCAAGTTGCCACTCCTAGGGCGTTTTCTTCGTTCTGCTGGAGGTGTTCCAGTGGAACGTGCACAAGATTCAGGCGACAAAGCCGCTGCAAGCACTCGCAATGCAGATGTACTAGCAGGTGTTTCTTCATTGGTCGCAAATGGTGGGCGTCTGATGATTTTTCCAGAAGGGACAACGCATACAGAATCCGATGTGAAAAAAGTTCGATCTGGTGCGGGGAGAATTCTTCTGGCAGCGCGAAGAGAAGCACAAAAGCAGGGGCTTGCGGAACCACAACTCGTACCGATTGGCCTGCATTACTCAAATTCTCAGCGGTTCAGGGAACGCGCCGCAGTCGTGATCGAACGGTCGATGGTGTTCCCACCAATTCCCGAAGAAGTTGCTGACAACAAGGTTCAGGATGAAAACGACAGGGCATGGGTCAACGCTGTCACTGAAGCAATTGGAGTGGAATTGAAGCGAGCAAGTCTTTCCAAAACTACCTGGCGTGAGCGTACCCTCATCTGGAAAGGACGAAGTCTTGCCTACGCCGAACGGGTTCGTCAAACAGAAGGGAAACTGAAGAAACCAAGTTACGCCCATGCAGTCCTAGGGGCTCGAAGGGTACGCGCTGGTTGGGATTACATGGCTGAGCACCAACCCGAGGTTGCAGCGAGCATTGTCGAGCAAGCCGAAGCCCATTTTGATGAATTAGACCGCCGTGGGATCACGCCATATGATGTGGACTCACGCCCGGAGCGTTTGTCAGCTTCTGGTTTTTCGAAGGCCTTTCTTTCGTGGGCATGGGCTGGAGCTTGGATGTTCGGACTCATCTCTTGGGGTGCTATGCTTGGCAACATCGTGCCGTACAAAGCGAACGCCCTTCTGGTCAACCGCATGAAAGCCAAAGGGGCGGACGGCTCAATCGTCGGGACAATCAAGGTCTTGTCCGCTCTTGTGTTCTTTCCATTGTGGTGGATCATCGCATCCAGCGGTGCAACATGGTTGCTTCTGAACAATGCAAGTCCAATCAATGAATTCCTGCAAGATAATCACTGGTTGCTGAACGGGTTGGCCAATCTACCTGTGGCTCTTGTGTTTTGCGTTTTCCTCATCTGGTGGCCTCTTTCTGCCAAGGTGCATATGCGATTATTCGCTAAGGTAATCGTCAATTATCGCACCTTGAAACGCTGGCAATCTTGGCGCGATGAAGAGGTTGGTTGGGATCAATTAGTCGCCACTCAAAGAGGCTTGGCAAGCAAACTTGTCGGTGTTGGTGAGGGTTTGATTTTGCCCGGTGATGACGACTGGAAGGACCCTCCGGCGGGCCAAGATGATGTGATGTCGGTGCGCCTCAGGCCGAGCACTGGGGCATGAGTGAAAAATATCCTACCTTAGGTTGATATGCGGTGCTCCCCACGTCGCCGTAGGCGACAGACATGGTAGGCACCGAACACGTTGAAATGATACCCGCCCCAAAGAAGGAAATTTGGTCCGCTGAAGTCAATGGCCGGCCGGTTGAAGTGCTCGCACCTTCCAATGCGGTTTTACTCGATGTGTTGCGCGACGAAGTCGGCACACTTGGTGTAAAGCGCGGCTGTGATTTAGGCACCTGTGGGTGCTGTACCGTCATGATTGACGGCACACCTCGTCTTTCTTGCCTTTGTTTGGCGGGCCAGGTCGAAGGATCGTCAATCCTCACCGTTGAAGGCCTCGCCGATGGGGCGCATCTTGCACCAATCCAGTCTTGCTTTGCAGAGCATGGGGGCTCTCAGTGTGGTTTTTGCACACCGGGCTTCCTCGTCACCGCACAAGCGTTGTTGAATGAAAATGATGCCCCGACCAATGATGAAGTTGCTCTGGCTATTGAGGGGAACTTGTGCAGGTGCACCGGCTATCAGCAAATCATCGATTCCATTCAGGCAGCAGCCGCAATTCACAGGGGCGAGGCAGAACCAGCCCCGCCTGCAAGCAATCCTCATCCTGACCCGCATCCAAGCGGACCTGAAGAACCCCAAATGCCCCCGGGCCACGCAAGGTGATCTCAATGTCTGGCGGTTATCGACAACAACCCGGCGGGGCCGGAAAAGTCACTCGGAAGGATGGTAAGCGTGTTGCTGGAAAGCAAGCGTTTCCACCGCCCGGTTCGGGCGGTTCAAAACCAGAGATGGCTCCCCGTGACCTAGATTTCATTCCCGAGATGGTCGGCGGGAAGGAAGCCCAACCAGCGGGCGCTCACGTCCACGATCGGGCACGAACCGGTACCACTGTCGGTAAACCTACAGCGCTGGTTGATTCCAACGCAAAGGTGACCGGACAAGCATGGTACGGTGACGACGTTCGACTTTCGAACGAAGTGATCGGGAAAATTCTTCGATCCCCACACCACTATGCAAAAATCAAATCGATTGACACCTCCAAAGTCGAGGCGTTACCCGGCGTGTTGGCCGTCGCCACTGGCGCCGACTCACCTCACCAGTTTGGTGTGCTCCCGGTCACCAAAGACGAACATGCGATGGCGGTTGAAAAGGTGCGCCACGTTGGCGATTTGGTGGCCTGTGTGGCCGCGGTTGACGAAGCAACGGCGATGGAAGCCCTCAACCTGTTCGAAGTCGAATACGAAGTTCTCGAACCGGTGTTCGACCCCAAAAAGGGCTTGGAAGATACCGATGAACCAATTCACTGGCGGGGCAAGTATCACTTGGCTCGAACAAATGTCCAAAAGCGAGTGTTCCAAGAATTTGGTGATCGCTCTCTGGTCGAGAAACCCCTTGCTTCTTCTCACGGAAAGTGGAACATGGCTGGTGTTCACCATGGTTTCACTGAACCTCATGCGGTCGTTGCTCACTGGGACCCAAACGGTCGCTTGCAACTCTATACGCCACAACAAGTGCCACACTACACCCATCGTGCCCTGGCCACAGTTTTGGACGTTCCAATGCATCAAATCAACGTCATCCGTACGTTCGTAGGTGGCGGTTTTGGCGGTAAATCCGATCCATTCCCTCACGAAATGTGCGCCGCTATCCTTGCTCGAAAGTCAGGACGCCCAGTTCGAATCACCTTTGATCGAGAAGAAGTCTATTGGATCAACCGTGGCCGCCATCCAAGTCATATCGAAGTCAAAATGACCGCCGACGAAGACGCTCGAATTTCTGGCTTTGACATCGACGCTCTCATCGACGGTGGTGGTTTTGCCTCATTTGGTCACGTCACATCCTACTACAACGGGGTTCTGGCAACAGCTCCCTATGAATTGGGTTCATTCCATTACACAGGGGCCAGAGTTTGGACCAACAAACCCGCATCCGGAGCCATGCGAGGTCACGGTGCGGTGAATACCCGATGCGCCGTCGAAGTTGGTCTGGATGAGATGGCTGAACAGATGAAGGTCGATCCAATCGATTTGAGGCTGGCCAATTTACTGCCGCCCCACAGCCGGACAATCAGCGGATTCCGCATCACCTCAAACGGCATGAGAGAAGCCTTGGAGAAGGTCCGAGAAGGTTCCAACTGGGATGACAAATTCCGCCAGATGCCACTCGGAAAGGGCATCGGAATCGGCTGTGGCTTCTTCATCTCAGGTTCAGGTTTGCCAATCCACTGGGATCCAAATCGATTTCCACATGCAACGGTTCACATTCAGGTCGACATGGATGGCGGCGTCACGGTTCACACCGGAGCTGCAGACATCGGGCAAGGTTCGACAACGGCTGTGGCCCAGGTGGTCTCTGAAGTGCTCGCCTTGCCATTAGAAATGATCCATGTGCGCAGCCACGAAAGCGACACTTCTCCAGTTGACCTTGGTTCATACTCGAGCAGGGTGACGTTCATGAACGCAAATGCAGCCATCCGAGCAGCATTAGAAATCAGAGAACAATTGCTCAAAGCCGCTTGGGAGATTCTTGGTTACCACCCGAACAATTTGGTGCTCAACGATCGCAGAATCTACTACAAGCACGATCCCGCAATCGGTGTCTCCTATCTGAAGGCGCTTCACAAGGCGCAGGAAGACAAAGGCGCCTTGATTGCAAGCGGTGCTTACCGTTCACCACCGATGGGTGGCGTTCACAAGGGTGCAGCCGCAGGCTTAGCTCCCGCATACTCATTTTCAGCCTATGTTGCTGAAGTTGACGTGGATGTGGAAACGGGCATGATCAAGTGCACCAATGTATGGGCTGCCCACGATTGTGGAAAAGCCCTCAACCCGTTGGCGGTCAAAGGCCAGATCATTGGTTCGTGTCACATGGGCCTCGGTCAAGTGTTGTCAGAGAAAATGGTGTACGGGCGTACCGGGCACCTGCAAAACCCAAACCTCCTCGAATACAAGATTCCCTCCGTTCACGAAATGCCTCACGTCGAACCAATTATCATCGAATCATGCGATCCAGAAGGTCCATTCGGCGCAAAAGAAGCCGGTGAAGGCCCACTTCTTCCAATCCTTCCTGCGGTTGTCAATGCGGTCTACGATGCGATTGGAATCCGACTCCGGGATTTACCGCTGACGCCAGATGTGGTGTTCAAGGGCATCGAAAAAGGAATGAAAGCCGCTGGTGTTGACGATCCGTTAGATCTCCAAGCACCACGTGTCGAACATGGTTCACTTCAACCGGTTTTGGTGGAGCGTGCCGCAGAGCACAAAATACGCGACAGAGCGCGTCAACGAAGTGAAGATACGGACCCCTATGTCAATGGAGTTCTGTTTGGCTTCGACCCGAACATCCCACTTGAAGACCAAGTCGAGGGATGGCGAATGGCGACTGAACCAGATCCAGAACAACTAGCTGCACTCGGTTTGGCTGGAAAAGCCTGGCTCAAAAAAGAACAACGGCACATGGGCGGTGATGAATGATGCTCATGCCTCCGTTTACCCTCCATCACCCAACATCAGTCGATCAGGCATGTGCATTAGCCGCCCAACTTATGGAGTCTGGAGAAGCTTTTGATTGGGTTGCAGGCGGTACCGATTTATTGCCAAATTACAAATGGCACATCAACACCAAACCTCACGTGATTTCACTTGCTCGAATCGATGGCACATCAACCATTTCGGCTCAAGAATTAGGCTGCATGGTTCGACTTTCTGACTTGACCGAAGAGAATGGCGTGCACCCCGTAATCGTGCAGGCCGCGTCCAAGGTGGCCTCCTCTCTGATCCGGACCAACGCAACTCTTGGGGGAAACCTCTGCCTCGACACCCGATGTTTCTGGTACAATCAAGGTGAAGATTGGCGCCGTTCGATTGATTGGTGCCACAAAGCAGATTGTGGTACCGGTGCAGATTGCCGTGTCATTCCGAACCAAAACACACTTTGTGTCGCAACCTATCAGGGCGATATTGCACCCACGCTCATGGTTTTGGGTGCCACAGTTCACTTGATTGGTCCTAACGGTGCCCGTAGTTTACCTCTTGAATCGTTTTACCAACTTGATGGCATGAAAAAGAACGTGCTTGAAGAAGGTGAATTCTTACTCAAAGTGACCTTGCCTGATGATGCAGCAAACCGAACAGGTTCGTATCAAAAACTCCGAGTGCGAGATTCATGGGATTTCCCCGAAGCTGGTGTTGCTGCTTCTTGGGTCAAAGGTGACCCTTCGTCCTTGGTCATTGCAACAACAGCACTCGAATCGATCCCTCGCTGCCACCCGGAAGAAGTTGCTTCGGTGCTTGAAGCTGGTTGGTCGGGCTCGGAATCCGTCAAAGCGCTTTCAACGGCTGTTCAAAAGAGCGTTAAACCAGTCAACAACACCGCTCTACCCCCTCGATACCGCCGCTCGATGGTGCGCGTCTTGACCAAGAGAGCCGTTCAAGGATTATTGGAGTGATAAATATGCGTTCACGTTTGCCCTTCTTTGTTTTCTCCACCCTTCTCCTTCTCGGCATGTGCTTACCAACGCCAGCAGCCGCCCAGGACCAATTCGAAGCACCAAGTTGGACCCTTGGATGGGCAACGGACATGGACGATGGCTACACTGTGAGCCTGGAAGACGATTGGGATCTTGAGGGCGAAATCGTGGCGTATGTGGAAAATACACGGATGAGCCAAGTCCAACTTGATTTGACCTATGATGTCAACACGTGGGTGCCCTATACAATCGATGGTCCAGATACAATTTCCGTGGGTGCTGGAGAGAACAAAACCTTCACCGTCACATTGACGACCAATAACGACGTCGACGTTCGCGAATACAACCCCTCGAACACCTCGACGCTCAGCATCATGGCTGATGAAAAAGTCGGAGACACCTCTACTGGCAATCAAGAAATCGATGGTTCAATTCACGTGCCGAAGGTGTTCAATCTGCGCCCTGAAATTACACCATCAAACGATGAATTGCATGCTGGTTCTAGCGTTGAAATCTCGATTCAAATGCTCAACCTCGGCAACGCCAATGATGCGGTGAAAGAAGCCACCGCCCAAGTGCGCAGTTGCCCACATCTAACTGTGGATGGCCTTGACGCACTCGCCAATACTGTGGTTGAACCAACGGATGCAAGGAACGGCAAAGATGTTTTTGCTACGTTAACGCTGGCTGCCTCGGAAAGTCAACCCCGTCGCACATGCGAAATCACCATTGCTTTGATTTCTGAGGGTGATGATACTGCGAGAAGTACGACCTTCGATGTCGACGTCTTTGCCTATCAAGAAGAGCCACAATCCAACGCGAACAACGATGATACAAGCGAGCAAGACGATGAGGGTAGCGGGCTGAATGTGGAATCAAATACGCTCCCGGGCTTCTTTGCGGTTGAAGCAGTCTCGATGATCGCTGCTGTTGGCTTGCTTCGCCGGAAAAAGTCAATCATCGAGTGAAAAGGCTGTTTTCTTACATTTCGTGAGCCAAATAGTTCGTAATTTTGTGCATAGGGGGTATATCAACCTCTGTACTGGTCGGTTTTCATTAGAGCACCCATGGAGAACCATTATGAGTGGAGCGAAGTTCCGACAGTTGTCTTTACGAGTAATTCATAGGCGACAGCGAAGAAAGGAGGGTTAAATTTGGCAGAAACTGAAGCAAAGAAACTCTCCGTAGAATCTTGGCTCAAGGTCGGTTTGATGACCTCTTTGGTTCTGTCAATTGCGCTCATTAGTTTGGTCAGTTTGGATAAGCAAACAGTGCTCTCTCCTTACGCTACCGCCGACGATGCTTATTCCGAGCAACAACTCACATCGATGCGAGCAGATTTCTCTGACAGTGATTTCTCGATCGCCAACACCATGTCCACCCCAATGCTCGTCAATGACTGGCAAGACCCTCACCGAACCATGCTTGTGATCGCCGGTCCAGAGAAGCCATTCGATGCAGCAGAAGCATCGGCTCTCTATGATTTCGTCACCAAGAAAGGCGGCAAAGTCATTCTCGCAGCAAATTCCACAAACGCTCAACTCGTGGCGGATGAATTTGGAGTCAAGTACTTCGGTGACATGGTTCTCGATGATCAACGCTACTATGAGATGACCAATGAGTTGGACGAATCTGTTCCAGGTGACTACCGCCGACTCTGGGCAGCAGCCAGCCTCCAAGCCAATGTCACTGAAATGGGCGATGAGAAACTGATTCCATGTGGCCAGAACAACCTCGACCAGGGCATCTACAACAACTGTCGACTGCCCGTGCTCTTCCACCGTCCAACCGCCATTCAGGTGCTCGATTACCAGTCCGAGACGGACCGTGAAGTCAACGTTCTGGCCGCAGCTTCCACTTCGGCCGTAATCGTCACAGATTCAAACAACCTTGACATCAACAGCGACAAGAACCCAACGCTGGGTGAGGGTAAAACTGGATTGATTGTCCGAATCGATTACCCGAATATCAATGTTCTCGACACCACCATCGACAACGATCAAGGTCAAGTTGACGTCACAGGATCGATTGTGTTCGTTGCTGATCACTCCGTCCTTGCAAACCACCTCTGGGACAAAGACATCGCAGAAGAAATGGGATACCAACAGTGCAGTTCTCCTTACTACGTCGAGAACGGGCACAACTGCTGGAACTCAGATTCTGATGGTTTGTCCGATGCACAAGGCGACACCACATGGAACGGAAACGGACAATACTTCAGCGCCCTTATGGTCGACATGATGGAGAAGGATAACGAAGATATTTCCACCTCCGTGACCCGATTCAACGACAACTTCTATGTCGTCTTTGATGAAAGCCGCCACGTTTCAAGCGCTCTTTCCTCTCCTTTTACTGAAGCAATGGGCGCCATTGTTCTCTTGACAAGCGATGTTGTTCTAAAGTGGCTGATCGTTCTCAACCTCTTTGCCTTGCTTGCCATCGCTATCATGGTTGTTCCAGAAAAAGAAAACTGGCGCCACGTCTTCGATCTTACTCGATTTAGAGAGCGTCCCAAGAAGGTTGACGCCGCTCAATACCAAATGCGCACCCGTGAGGCTTTGCTCTCCAAGGTGCGCCAGTTCAACGATTTGACGCGTGATGAATTCATGCGCAAATCTCCTGCGGAAATCATGCAAATGGTGCGTGACCCGCGATTGGTGGAACTGATCAGTTCCAACCGCATCTACTCCAACGAAGAATTGCGAGAGGTAATCCCGCATATACGACGTTGGGGAAATTGAAACCTGGAGGACAATAGACATGCAACCCCCTACCCCACCCGCAGCCCCGCCCGCGCCAGCGCCGCCAATGCCTGTGGCCCCCGCCGCCCCCGCCGCCCCTGCAGCACCAGCACCACCAATGCCGGCCGCTCCAGCACCAGCAGCACCAGCGGCCCCAGCCCCAGCACCAGCAGCACCGGCCGCTCCGGCCCAGCCGAAGCACCAAGCCAGCCCCGAGGTCAAAGCCCGCTTGACCCACGTCGGCGCAATCTCTCAAGCGATTGCTGCTGAAGTGCAGAAAGTGATTATCGGTAAGCCTCACGTCATCGACAATGTGTTGATCAACATCTTGTCGAACGGCAATCTTCT
>MDSV01234886.1_pt1 | contig 35183 bp, 20 predicted proteins | sample 810851 | NCBI WGS metagenome assembly MDSV01 (sample SAMN05326640, study PRJNA326480) | marine metagenome | isolation source: seawater | place: Atlantic Ocean: North East | collected 2012 | reverse complement strand
TTTTGGCCGAGCGCGTCGACGTCGCCCGGGACGTTTTGGCGACGGTTTCACGCGTCGTTTTTTCTGTTTTATTCGGCGCGCGCGTACGCGCCGATGCGCGGCGGGTACGGCGGCGTTTTAGTCTCAGTCGCGTTCTCCACGGTGTTCCACGGGTTCTCCCCTAAGTGGCTCATGTGGGGCGCGATCACCGCCGCGAGCCTGGTGGCGGAGAAACGAATGCGCGGCGACGAGCGACGAAGAGCGCGCCGGCGGCGGACTCGGAAAACCGAAAACGCGCTTTCGAGCGTCGTCGTCGTCGTTTTCTTCCGCGCGCTCGCGCAGACGGCGACGGTGGCGACGTTCGTCGGGCCCGCGGTGTTCCCGGGGCTCGACGCGCGCTCGGCTGTCAAGGTGTTGCTGTGGGGTACGCTTGTCTCGGCGGTGTGGCAACACGCCGCGAGCGTCGTTTGAGGGTCGTTCGCGCTTTTCGATATGAATAGCAGTCGCCGTTTTGCGTTCTTTTCGCTTTTTCGCGCAGCGTCACGGAAATTCGGGTGCTCTTCACATCAGATGAGGCCGCGCGCGATGGAGGACACGGCATCCCGCGGCGGTGCGAGTCGTCCGGTTCCGGGCGAGTTCGCCGGCCCGTCCGCCGCCGCGCACTGGCGCTCGGACTCGGACTCGGAGAGCTCTCATGAGGGCCGGCGCGCTCGCCCGGACGACGACCTTCTCTTCTCGGCGGAGGCGGAAGACGAAGACGAGAAGTGGGTCCGCGAGAAGCGGGGGGGGAGGCAGAGCGACGCCATCTTGAGTTGCCCGTGCTGCCTAGAGATCCTCACCATCGACTGTCAGAAGCACGCGGCAAGGGACGACCAGTGGCGCGCGATGTTTGTCCGAAACGTGCGCGTGGAGACGTCCGTGGCGTTTCGGCCGGCGTCGTCGGCGAGAAGCGAGTCGGGAAAAGGAAAAGGCGACAGGGGCGCGGACATTCGCCCGCCTGACCTCGAGGAGAGCGACGGCCCGTACTTCCGCGCGCTGTGCGACACGTGCGGCACGCCGGTGGGCGTGCGGGACACGGACGAGGTGTACCATTTCTTCAACGCGTTCCCCACGAACGCCTAGTATAGGATATCAAACACGAGCGGGCGGCGTCCGGAGACGGACTCGGCGACAAAAAATCGCGCGCCGCCGTTCGACGCGCTCCGGGTCGTTCGGGGGTTCGGGACGAGCCACGCGCGCGTCGCGTCATCGTAGTCACACACGACGCGCCGTGTCCGTATATTCAAACTGTTCGCCGCGACGCGAAACGCATCGCGGCGCTCGACGCTCGACGCCTCTTTCCGCCCGCTCGTCCGTCGCGTCCCGCTCGTCCGTCGCGTCCCGTTCGTCCGATTCGGTTCGGAAATCACTGCGCCTTCTTCTCGCCGCTAGCCTTGGGGTCGCCGCGGAGGTGCGCCTGGAAGGTGTCCCAGCCCGCGGTCTTCCAGTCGGGCGAGCTCCACACGTTCAGCGCGCTGGGGTAGTACGCGGCGACGTCGGTGAACGGGTCGGTGATCAGCTTCACCAGCCACACCATGGCGATCTTGAACCCGTACTGCATCCACAGCAAGCCGGTGTGCCCAAGCACGAAGAAGAGGGTGACGAGCAGCCACGAGCGCGCGACGGGCTCGAGCGCCTGCACGAAGTTCACCGATCCGGAGAGCTGCAGGAGTGTGATGATGGGCGCGAGCGTGTACCCCGCGACGACGAAGCACTTGCTTCTGGTGTTGAACCCGAGCAGGAGCTCCTCCTCGTCGTGGCACGGGGGCTCGAAGATGGCGTGGCCGCTCTGCCTGAGGAACAGCGAGAAGAGCCCGAGCACCATCGTCGTCGTGCAGTCGCCCCAGATGGTGTAGTAGTTGAAGATGAAGATGGTGGAGGAGATGAGGTGCATAAACTGGTTCACGCAGTTGCTGTGCGACGCCTTGTGGTCGTCGTGCTTGCGGCGCATCACCTCCTCGTAAAACTCCCGAAGCGTCTCGGGAGGGGTCGCCACGGGCGCGCGCGGGCCGTCCTGCTCGGGGAGACACAAAATCTCAGCCAACAAACCCTCGCGCACGGTTTTCATAACCGTGTGGTACGCCATCTCTTTGCCCATGCCTTGCGAGATGCTGGCGGCGGTGATGGGCTTTTCCGCGGTGCCGAGGTGCCACCAACCGTCGTCGCGCATGCGCTTCGCCGCGCGAAGCAGCGCCGAGCGGCACGTCGCGAAGTCCGCCTCGGTGAAGTCCAGGGACACCAGCAGCCGCCCGGTGCCCACCCACGACAGCGCGATGCCCTCGGCGCGAAGGTAGTACTGGAGCATCCAGTGGTACCGCCCGGGCTGGTCGAAGATGATCGTCCACACGGTCGTCAGGTTGTGCACCGTGATGGGTAAGTTCGCGGTCTTCAACTCGGCGTTCGTGCCTTTGATCCAAGCGTCGAACTTGGCGCCCACCGCGTCGTACGTCTCGCGCGCCGCCGGGGAAGTGGCCCACTTCAAAAACGCGTTCATCGAGCCCATCGTCAGCGGAAGCGCCGAGAAGGTGCCGATGACGTACGACACGCGCAGCGGGTGCTCGGGGTCGAAGCGCCGCATCAGCTCCTTCTTGCCGCACACCACGCCCACGGGCATGCCTCCGCCCAAAGTTTTGCCGTACACCACCATGTCGGCGTTGACGCCGTAGTACTCCTGCGCGCCGCCGGGCGCCATGCGGAACCCGGTGTACACCTCGTCGAACATCAAGGGCACGTCGCACTCCGTGCACACCTGGCGCAGGGTCTTGAGCCACGCGGCGTAGGTGTCCATGGTCTCGTTCGACGCGGCTTTGCGGATCGCCGAGGTCATCAGCACGAGGTCGTTCGGCGGCGGCGAGTTAGGGTTGAACCCCTGCAGCGGGTTGACGACGACGCAGGCAATCTCGGACGCGCGCGCCTTGATGGCGGCGAGGGATTTAGGGGACATGTCCTTGAGCGGCAGCACGTCCGTGACGGCGCGCTCGTTCCCCGGGCCGGGCTGCACGCCGTCCCACCAGCCGTGGTACGCGCCCGCGAAGCACACCACCAGCTTGCGCCGCTTGTTGAACGCGGCGAGGCGCACCGCGCACATGATCGCCTCCGTGCCGGACATGTGGAAGGAGACCTCGTCGAGCTTGGAGACGGCTTTGATCATCGCCAGGTTCTCGCCAACCACCGGGTGCAGCGGGCCGAGCACCGGCCCGAGGTACTTCGTGGCTTCCCAGCCCTCGGAGATCCAGCGCTTGTAGTTGTCGTAGCCACAGACGTTGACACCGTACGACCCGGAGACGTCCAGCGTCTTGTTGCCGTCGAGGTCCACCACGCTCGGGCCCTCGGACGACGCCGCGATCGACGCGACGTTGAGCTTTTCGCGCACCAGCTTTTGAAACGGAAACGGCACGCGGTTGGTGTCCGTGAACCGCAAGTCGCTGATGCCGGTCAGCGACGTCTCCGCCGCCCGCAGCGTCTTGGGGAACTGCTTCTCGAAAGACTCGGCGAGCGCGAGGAAACCGGCGCGGCGCTTCGCCGCGATCTCGGCGCTCGCGCCGTCGGCGGAGAAGAAGGCGTCCTCGTCGTACGCGAACGACCGGAGGATCCCGGACGCGAAGCGCGCGCCGTACGGCGTCGGGGACGTGGCCTGGTTTTCGTTTCGCAGAGTATGAGAGCGTCAGTCAGAGTGTTACGACTACACATGCCGTTCAGACACGCACTATGCGCGTCTGCCGCGCGCTGGGAGCGCGAAGACGAGAATGACGCGGTCGTCTTGCCGCGTACCGCCGGCGCGAAAAGAAGGAAAAACGTGGGTTTCCCCGAAAATCCAGACTGACGAAGTCTCCTGTTTTCGCCAGACTGGCGCCGCGCGTGCGATCTCGTCGCGTCTCCGCGGCCGGCCGAGCTCGCGAGGGGTGATCGGGTCGGGTCGCGCACGCACCATCAGGGTCAGGCCGATCTTGTACATGCGTCGGGCCTGTGGTCGCGGGGAGGGGTGCGCGAGGACGACGCGTCAGCGCGTGCGGGCGCCGGCCACGCGGGGTACGAACGGACGTCGGTCGGCTGGCGGGAGCGACTTCTCCACGCCGCGCGCGCGTGAACGGAAAATGAGCGCGAGGAGGCGCGTGCGGCGCGCGCGTTCGATGCGGGCACGCACGAAGTACGCCAGCAGGGCCCCCATAGCCAGAAGGGCCGCGAAGTACTGGATGATCGTCATCGCGACTTGATGCGCGTGCGGGGCTGAGGCTTCGCGCGCAGTGACAGTGGGGAGAGCGGCAAGTCGCGATGTGTGAAAAAACACAGGCAAACAGTCTGGGGATTGAGAGAGTGTGTCTCGGCGAGCTCAGACGGAATCGAAAACTGGCAACCAAACGCAGCGGCGCAACCTTCTGCGCTGCACGCCTGCATCCGGAATAAGGGATGAGCTGATTCTGAATACGGCATATGCTGCCGACAGACGACGACTCTCGCCCGATCACAACACTCGACGCGGTCGGAGCCCTCAGGGCGTGACCTCCGAGCAGAACTGGAGGAGAGGACGCGGTGTTCCTCACGGATTCCCCTCGAGGGCGCGCGCGGGCGACCGGGAGTGAGGCGAGCGCGAGCTGAACCCGCGACGATCCGCGCGCGCCATCGGAACGTCCCGTCGAACCGCCCTCCGTCGGCGGCTCCATCGTTCCGGCGGAGGCGCTCGGGAGCGGTCATGCCCCCCAGCCTGCGCGACGTCGCTGTTCCCTCGACGACGTCTTCGGGGTCCTGGGACGTGCCGTCCTCGCCCGTGTCGCGGCGGCGGGTCGGGTCCGCGGCGTCCCCTCCAGCGACACCCGACGCGAAGGCTTCCGATCGAACGGGCGCGTTCGCCGACGCCGATCCGGCGGATGACGCGTCGTCCGGCGTCGTCATGCTCCTCGTGCCTTCGGTGACGGACATAAACGGCGCGGGCGGGGTCGCCGCGCGGTGGCGCGAGTACGCGTGCGAGCTGGAGCGCGGCGGATACTCGGTCGAGCTGTGGACGGTGGACAGCGAGGACCCGGACACGAAGATCCCGCGGTACCACCTCGCGAACTTCCCGGGCACGCTGACGGATTCGCCGGGCGTTGGGTTCGTGTGGAAGATCTGGTCTCGGCTGATGCGCGCGGGGACCGCGGGAAGCGCGAGGAATAAAAAACGCGTCCGCGCGGTGATCATGACAGACCTGTTCTCGAACGTCCCTCTGGCGTTGCTCTGCGCGGGCGCAGGCGTGCCTTTGGTGTACTCGATCCACACCGACATCGCGCAGCTGGACGGAATCGATCTCCTGCCGTCGTCGGCGGCGTTCCTGCAAGGCTGCGCGGGCAGGCTCGCGACGCGGTGCGTCACCACCTCCCCGAGCTTCGCGAAGCGGCTCCGCGCGCGAGGCATCCGCTGGGTCACGAAGCACTACCGGCCGTTACCGGTGGACGCCGTCGCTAAAGCAGCGGAAACCGCCGCGGCGGCGGAGGTTCGAGCGGCGCGCGCCGAGATGTCCGCCGGCGCCGTCGACCGACCTTTGCTCGCGTACGTCGGGCGCTGGAGCGCGGAGAAGCGGCTACACTTGTTGAAAGCGACGCGACCGGCTGGGGTGACCCTGGCGTTCATAGGCGACGGACCGATGCGCGAAGTCGTCGAACAGTGGCACGACCCGCCGCGCGTGGTGGTTCTGCCGGGCATGCGCCCGCGCGCGTCTTTAGCGGTGGCGTACCGCGCGGCGGACTGGGTGGTGAGCGCCTCGGCGTTCGAGACGTTCGGGAACGTGCCGTACGAAGCGGCGCACTGCGGGACGCCCGCGCTGTTGCAGGACGCGCAGGGGTTCGAGGACCAGATCGATCCGGAGACGGAACACCGCGGGGCGCTCTTGAAGTTTGACTCGCGGGACGGCGAACGGCTCGTGGCGGAGGCGATGGACCGCACGTCGCCGCTCCTTGCCGACCCGGAGCGCGTGCGCGCCGCGGCGCGGGAGAAGGCGAGGGACGGCGTCGGCGTCTGCGACGTCGTCGCCGAGGCGCTCGCGGAGGCCGCGGCTAATGAAGACGCGCGCCCGCGAAAGCGTCGTTACGCGTGCCTGGCGTTGGCGTTCGCGTGGGCCACCGTTTTGGCGCTGATTCTGGCGGTGATGAAGGTGTGCATGGTGGGCTTCATGCGGGTCGGCGTCGACTTCACCGCGGGCATGGCGCACCAGCGGGGCGCGAAGAAGAAATGGCGCGCGAAACGGAGCCCCAGCGTCGCGGACGACCTCGACGAGCTCGTCGTGCGCGACGGCGACGGAGCGCCGGCGCGAGACTTGGCGGCGAAAACGGCGGGGGTTGCGTCGCCGCCGTCGCCGGCGCGCGTGCTCAAACCGCGCGCGGCGGGTGGTGACGGCGGGGTTACCTTCGCGGGGAGGAGAAAAGCGGATTTCGCGGGGGGGCTCGCCACGGGAAGAAGGCGCGCCACGCGGCTGTGAGCGAGGTCAAGAGAGGCGCGGTGGAGGATTTTACGTTTGAACTTTTGACGCGCGCGATACGCGCCTCCGCGGGACCCGGTACCGGCGGGCTCCCGTCCGCCGTACCGAAAGCTGTCAGGAGCAAAAATGTGCCGAAACGCGTGATCATCGGACGCGACGGTTCGTGTTTTTTTCGGTGTTTTCCTTTTCCGTTCGCCCGAGCGGGAGGCACACTCGCGCGCGCACGCGCACGTCGCCGCTCGCCGCGCGTCGAAGCGCGCATCCTCTCGGGCTCTGTCACATCGCCCGGCCATGTTCACAGCGGCGTCCGCCGCGTGCGCGCCCTGCCGCCGACTGGCGTGGGGCGACACCGCGATGACGCGTTTGGAATCCAACGCGAGATCCCCCCCGAAGCGCCACGCGCAGAGCGAGCCCCCGCTGGACCCCGCGTCGCCGGATGCCATGTTCAAGAGCGAGAAGAGCTCGCTGCGTACGAGCGCGTCCGCGTGGTGGTCGCACATGCGGTACATCCTGGTCGCCGCGCTCGCGGTTTCCTTCGCGCTGCACCACGTCGCCGCCGCGGTGGAGGCGAAATGCGGCAAAGGCCTGACCGTCTCGCTCCTCGACGTCGGCGGCGCGTCCGAGGTGACGCGCAAGTGGCACCGGTGCTTCGTCCCCAACTTCGACGACCAGGCGTTCCGCCCGCTCGACGACTGGGGGTCGTGGAACGTGTACGTGATTCGAGCGACGCGTCTGTGGTCCAGCTGGAGCACGGACAACGCCTTCTTCGCGATGATGCTGGCGTGGACCGTGTCGACGAGCTCGAGCTCGGCGGAACGCCGCGGCAAAACGCGGGGCGCGGCGTACTTCGCCGCGTTTGCGGCCTTCTTCCTCGTTCCGGCGGTGGAGTACCAGATCACCGGGCACAAGCGTCTGGGGTCGTGGATCGCGTCCTTCGCGTGCTTTGCGTTCGGGATCGCGGCGTTCGTCACGGACACGCGTCTGCGCCACGCCGAAACGATCAGCGCGCTGTGGTTTTACGTCGTGTACGGCCTCGGCGGGCTGTGTTACATCTTCGCCATCGGCTTCCTGAACGTCAGCGGAAGCCCGCGGTACAGCGTCGGGCTCAAGCTCTTGATTCGTTTCGTCGTCGACCCGATGATCTGGGAGGCCATGAAGACCGCGCAGAGGCACGTCGCTCTGTTGTCTCCGTCGCCTGGCGCGGGGCTGGACGTCATAAACTTCATGGGCCCGATCATCAACCAGTCCGTGTACTCGCGCCTGTTGCTGTTCATGATGACCAACGACGGCGCGGTGGACCTGCTCACCGTGCAATTCGTCATCTCGCTCAACGAGCTCATGCTGAACGTCACGATCAAGCAACGGGACGCCTTCTTCACGAGACAGACGCTCGGAACGGCCGCCGCGGACGCCGTGCTCGCCGCGAAAAAGGCAGATTCCATGCACGTGAGCAGCATCCTGGCGACGTCGTTCTGCGAGCTCGCCGCGGTGGCCACCCTCACAAGCTTCATGGCGACGTTCAACTTGCCGTCGTCCCCGGACGTGTACGACGACGCCACCGGCGAGGTGAATCGGTTCGGGCCGCCGCGAACCACGGACCCGAACAAACTCACCGGCCAGGCGATGCGTCTGCTCGCGATCGAGATCGGGTTCTCGTTCCTCAGCGCGTTCGCGCAGTACCGGTTCCACGACATCGACCTGCGTCGTCCGTTCGACGGCGACGGCGAACGCGGCGACGACTTAAAAAACGCTTCGTCCAGAGCGAAAAAAACGGCGCTTCCGGCGAGCTCCGCCGCCGAGCCTAAACGACGTCGGTCCGACGAACGCGCGACCAAAACATCCCCGCTCGAGACGTGTTTTCGGTTCGTCGCGCTCGACCCTGCGCGGCTCCGCGCGTATTTCGTGATGGCCGTCTTCTTCGCGATGTGCGTCGCGGGGACTCTGCTCGGCACGCTGTGGACCGTGGCGGTGTGCCCGCGGGTGCGCCGCAGCGACGGGCACCTGTTTTTCTCCTTCTGCGAGCCCACCGAGGCGAAGCACTTCCCGGGCGGCCCGACGTCGCAGAGCGAGGGCATCCTGGCTTGGCAGTTTGACTGGCCGCCGCGGATGCGCGGGGACGAAGCGACCGAGGCGATCGAGTGAGAGCGCGGTGTTCATAAAACGTCATTCTACGCGACGACGGCGCCGTTTCGTCCTTTCCTCGCTCCTACAGCCGCGTGCTTCTCCTGGATCCACCGCCTGACGAGCGCGGTCTCCTCGGTTCGGGCGCGGCGCACGTCTTCGTCGTCGTCGTCCCTGCTCCAGAAGAAATCCAAGTGGTGCGCGCCGTTCGGAATGCTCACCGCCGCGAGCCCGCGCCGCGAATCGAGCACCCCGAGGAAGTCCGTGTCCCGGTTCACGCCGAGGCGCGACCACGGGTCGAGCGCGCCGTTCGACCAGACGACGTTGGACAGCGCGAAGAGCCGGCGGCCGCCGAAAGTCGTGTCCGCCCATCTCGAGCGCGGCTCGACGCCCCAGGTTTCCAAGCATCGCCGCCGCGCGCGCGTCTCGTTCCAGGGCTGACTGAAAAAAATGTCCCGCACGCCGTCGCGCGCCGTCGGCATGAACATCTCCGTGCAGAACTGCCAGTCCCACAAACTCGAGTCCGCCGCGCTCGCCGCGTTCGGGCCTCCCGCGTCGGAGCCCTTGAAGTCGAAGCACGGCAGCGCGCGCGTGTAGTTGTAATACACGTCCGCGAAATCCGCCAGGACGCGCAGCGACGCGTCCGGGTCCCGGCGGGTTTCGCGAGCGAGGCGCGGGTCGCCGGCGCTCTTCTCGCACGCCGCGCGGAACGGAAACGCCGGCAGCGTTCCGTCGCCCATCAGGATGTACGAGTCCGGGTACGGGAAGTTTCCCATCGCCAGGTAATCGAACGCGTCCTGTAACCAGTACGCGAGGCGCGCGATGTCGTCCGCGTCTCGAGGCGCGGACGACCCGCCGCACAGGCGCAAGGGTTCCGCCACGGAAGCGACGCCGCGTCCGCTTGACGCGCGTGAGAGGAGCTCGGCGAACGCGCGCCGGACGTTCCCTTCGCACGCCGGCGGCGACCCGCCCCACGCGGTGGCGTCGAAGCTCACGCCGAGCGCGAACGCGTTCGGGTCCACCGGCGGGGACTCCCCGATGAAGCTCCAGATCGGCGCGGAGCCGGCCACCGCGCCGTCGACGAGGTGCGGGTACTTCGCGCGGAACCACGTCGCGAGCATTCCGCCGTACGAACCGCCGAACGCGACGACGGCGACCGATTCGGGATCGATCTTTGCCGCGCGCCCGCGCGCGTCGCCGGAGGATTTTCGCGAACGTTCGAGAGCTCGTTCGTGAAGCGTCTCTCGCGCCATCCTCGGGAGATCGACTCGCTTGACGTGCGCGAGCAGCTCGGCGTAGTCCGCGAGCGCCTGCTCGGCGGTGAGGAACGCCAGGCGGTCGCGCCGCGGCGCCGCCGGATCGTCCATCGCGATCGGCCGGCTCCGCCCGTAATACCTGTGCTCGGCGAACACCAGCACCGCGCGCGTCTCCTTCGCGGCGCTCATCTCCCACATCAAGCCGGTGGCGTTCACGTACAGCTCGACGTCAGCCTCGTTGCCGGTGTAGAAGAGCACCGCCGGCGCCTCGACGTCGAGGCGCTCCGCTGCGCAGAGGAAGTACCGCTGCGAGAAGAACGCGGTGTTCGGATCGTCCGAGGCGGTGCTGAACGAAAAGTGGTCCAGCCTCTGTCGCTTCCATCGAACCTCGCACCGGCTCAGCGGAGGCCCACCCGCGGCGGACGAGAGCTCGACGTGCGGCGGAGGAAGATACGAGCACGTCCTGGGACTGGGGGCGTCCAGAGTCGCCGCGCACCCGCGAAAAGCAGAGGGCGGGGCGTGTCGACGATGGACGGACGCCCCGAGATCCGCTTCGCGCGCGCCGTCCACGCGCGCGCTCGCGAGCGCGACGCAAAGCACCAGGCGCGTCGCGAAAGACGCGCTCGGGAAGCGGCACGCGCGCCCCGGTCGCACGGCGCGCGATGTCATCGCGACACGCACTCGGCGTGACGCGAACTGACGGTACTTTTTTCGTTTCGGCGTGCGTTGGGCCGAACTCGCGCACGGCGCGGTAGATCGCGATGCGCCAGCGGCGGAGCGCGCCCGCGCGGGCAGAGGCGAGGGATGAGGTTGTGACGTTGGAAACCGCGGACGGTGCCGTCGACCACGCGCCTCGCGCCTCCTGGGAGAACCTTCGCGGCCCGTCCCGCACTCTCGCCGCCTGCGTCGCGGCGACACGCCCGAAGTCGCTCACCGCGGCTGTGATTCCCTTCGCCGTCGGCACGTCGCTCGCCTGCGCGGACGGGCCACCGCGGTGGCCGCACGCGGTCCCCGCACTCGCGTCGTTCGTCCTGATGCAGATCGGGTGCAACTTGGTCAACGACGCGTGCGACTTCACGCGCGGCGCGGACGGACCGAACCGAACGGGGCCGACGCGCGTCTCGCAGGCTGGCGTGTTCCGAGCGCGAAACGTGCATCTCTGCGGCGCGGCGTGTCTCGCTCTCGCCGCGGCGGCCATGGCGCCCGCGGCGCTGGACCTGCAGTACGACGGCACACCCGGAGGCGTGTTCAGTGGAGAAGTCGGAGAAACGCAGTGGTCCGTGGTCGTGTTAACCGCGTCGAGCGTGCTCGCGGCGTACGCGTACACCGGCGGTCCGTACCCGCTCGGGTACCACGCGCTCGGCGAGTGTACCGTTTTCGTTTTCTTCGGCGTCGTCGCCGTCGCGCTCGCCAGAAGAGCGCACTCGGGGCCGCCGTCTCGGTGTCACGACTCGGACGCTTCCGCGACACTACGCGCGCTGCGCGATTTACGACACACGCTGTGTGACCTCGACGCGCTCGTCGCCGGCGCGCAGACGGGCGCGTTGGCGTGCGCGTTGCTGGCGGTGAACAACCTGAGGGACGCGCGATCGGACGCGGCGGCGAAGAAAAACACGTTAGCGGTGAGGTACGGGACGGCGTTCGCGAAGCGAGAGATCGACGCGTTGATGGCGGTGGCGTTCGTGCTCGCGTGGTACTGGTGGCTCACGCGCGTGGGCGTGGGTGAGAGGGGCGACGACGGTGTAGCGACGACGAACGAACCGTCGTCGCGAACGGTCGCGCGGCGTTGGTCGTACGCGTCGACGGCGCCGTGCTTAGCCGTCCCGCTGGCGCTCTCGGTGTCGCGGCGCGCGCGCGCTTTGGAGCCGGGGCACAAAGACTGCGACGCGACGCTCGCCGCGGCCGCCGCGCTGCACTTCGCGTTCGGGGGTCTGCTGGCGTTGGGCGTCGCGCTCGACGCGAAAACAAAGGCGCGGGAAGCGTAGGACTCCCAGGCGTACGTACTACGATATCGGTCGAACGACGCGAACCGCGTGATGTACTAAACGCGGTTTCGAACGTCGAGCGACGTCACTATCGTCGCGAACACCCCGCGACGTCCCGCGATCGCGACGCGTCGCTCGCCTCGCCCCGAAAAATCGCCTCCGGCCCGCTCGGGTCTTCCGCGACGTCCGGCTCGGAAACCACCGAAGAGTCGCGCGAGTGCGTCGCCGTGCTGCCGCCTCGCGACGCGGCGGCGGCGGAGGCGCCGACGGCGCTGTGCTCGCGTCTCTGTCTTGCCTGCGCGCCGACGTCCAGACCCTGCTTCTCCATGTCCCGCAACATGCCCTCGTAGTTCCGCAGGTTGCCACTCAGCTGCTCGACGTCGATGCGCTCCGAGGACACGCGGCGCCGGTGATGGGGCGACGCTTTTTCGCGGACGCCCTTCCGATCGGAGGAGGAGCGCCGGCTGGATCGCGCGCTCTCCTCGCTCTGGCGGCGCGCGGAGGGGCTCGGCTCGTCGCGCGAGGTCTCGGGGGACGACACCTCCGGGACCTCCGGCTCGCCGCGCGGAGGCGGCGTCGACGCCACCTCGGCGCCCACCTGCGACGGCTTGATCGGCGTCGCCGAAGCCGAAGCGGCGCCGCCGGCTCTCTTGCCCGCCTCGGCGGCGGCGGCCGGGTCGGCGCCGTCCGCGCTTTCGTCCACGCGCACGCCGCTCGCGCGAAGCCTCTTGTCCCGTCTCTCGTACTCCTGCACAAGGTGGTGCGACTCGGGGCGGAACAGGCGTCGCGCGGACCGGACGATCAAATCGGGCAACAGCGCGACGAGCACGACGAGCGGCGTGGCGGTCCAGTACTTGGGCGTCGGCGCGACGGTCGGGGTGAAGATCTGGTGCGAGTACGTGCTCCAGTACCGGTCCACGTCGCTCAGGATCAAGTTGCAGGCGTACCAAATCGCGATGCTGCCCCAGATGGCGCAGTGCTGCACCCAGGTCCAGTAGTTGATCATCTGCGCCATCTGCAGGTTGATCGTGATCACGATGCCGGTGTACATGGTGGTGCCCACCTCCCACAACCCGAACGCGCGACCGTCCCGCGTGTCCGCCTCGCCGGAGTGCACGCCGTAAAACACGAAAAAGTAGGTGACGACAGCGACGTACGTCGCGTTGAGCGCCCAACTCAGTTGAGTGGACGAAGTGAAGCACGCATTGTCCTGGCCTTGCTTGTACAGGTGCGGGAACTGCAGGCACGAGCGCTGGTTCACGTCCTGGTCGAAGCAACCCAGCGCCAGCACGGGCAACGACACGAAGAAGATGTTAAACGCCGACATGAGCCAGTCGTTGTACACCACCTGCCCGGAGGCGCGCGTCTCGAGGTTGTACGCGAAGAGCGTCAAGCCGAAGGCGATGTTCTTGTAGAAGAAGTAGGTGACCATCCGCGACACGCGCTTGTAGTTGTACCGCCCGTGCACCAACAGAAGCCGCTCGAGAAACCGGAACTGCGCGAAGGCAAAGTCCGAGGCCATCACCGCCTGCATGCCCTCCTGGCCGGAGATCCCGACGCCGATGTGCGCCGCCTGAATCATGCCCACGTCGTTGGCGCCGTCGCCGATGGCGAGGGTAATCTTGCCCGAGTCCTTCACCAGGCCCGTCACCAGCGCCTTCTGCAGCGGGCTAACGCGGCAGCACACCATCGAGACGCACCCGGTGCCGAGAGACAAGAAGTCGGGCGCGAGCTCGGGCTCGAGCGCGAACGCCAGACTCCGGCCGTCGATCACGACGCCCATGTCGACGTCGCGAGCGGAGCAGTCGTCGCACAACGCGATGCCCTTTCGAATCTGCTCCTTGACCGACGCGCGCCCCCGCGCGTCGAAGTCGGTTTTGGAAATCAGCCGGTCGCCCTCAAGCTTGATCAGGTCGTTGATGTCGATCACGTGCGTCTCCATGTCCTCGCGCAGCAAAGAACACGCCTGCCCGATGTTGATCGCGGTGTCTTGTTTGTCGCCGGTCAAAACCCAAACCGCAACGCCCGCGCGCATGAGCTGCTCGATGCACCCGGGAACGCCGTCCTGCAGTTTGTCCTCGATGGCGGTGGCGCCGAGCAACTCCAAATCTTTCTCGATGGTCTCCGCGCACGCGTCGATTTTCTCGTCCCGCTTCTCCAAACTCTGCGCCGCTTCCGTGTACGTCGCGTTCCACGCCGCGTACTCCGACGCCGTGAGCGTGCGTTTGGCGAGACACAACGTCCGCAACCCGCTCGCCGCGTAGTCGTCCATGTGCGCCTGCGTCGCCGCCGCGTGCGTTTGTCCGCCGGCGACGTGCCTCAACCGCTCGTACACGACGCTGTCCGCGCCTTTGCAGTACAGCACGATCTCGCCCTCCGGCGTGCGCGCGATGACGCTCATGCGCTTGCGCGTCGAGTTGAACTCCAGGATGTTCAGAATCTCGAACCGCTTCGTCTCGGGGGCGGACGCGCCGGGCTCGTCCACCTCGATCGCCGAGGTGTGCCTGGCTTTGAAGAAAAAACCGAACCGCTTGGCGGCGACCACAAACGCCGACTCGTCCGGGCTCTCCGCCTGGTAGCACACCGTCTCGGGCGTCGGCTCGCCCTCGGGGATCACGGTGTGGCACACCGCGAGGACGCGGAAGAAATCGCGGAACGTGTTCGCCTCGGGAAGACGCGCCCACGCGCCGTTCTCCACGCGTTCATCGCGGAAGTTGAACCCCGGCTCGATGGGGCCGTCGCTCATCTTCGGCGCCGGCGGGAGGGGCTTCCCGCAGCGCTTCGCGACCGCGCGCTCAATCTCCGTGACGCCCGCGCCGTAGCTCACCCCCGCGATGGCCATCTTGAAGAACTCCATCGAGTTACACGTCAACGTCCCGGTCTTGTCCGAGAGCACCGTGTGCACCATCCCCAGCTCCTCGTTCAGGTTGGACGTGCGCGCGCGCATCGGCGTATCCGTCGCCGCATGGTACAGCGCGCGGTCCTGGTTGATGAACACCGTGGCCTGCATCACCTTCACGAACTCCAGCGAGACGTACAGGGAGATGGGGATCAGGTACCCGTACAGCACGTACGACGTGAGGAACGCCACCACGCCCACCCTCGGCGCGTCGCGGGGGTTGAACACCATGTCCGCCTCGTCCGTGCGCAGGTACCACGCGCGCGGCGACGAGTCTTTGATCCAAACCCCGCACACGATGGCGGTGACCGTGCCCATCACCACCAGCAGCAGCAGCATGAGCAGCACGACGCGGTCCATGCCCAACTCGATCTGGCTCCGCTTCGAAGGCGCCGCGGAGGCGTTCATCATCACCTTCGTGTCGTGGCCGGCGTAGACGGCGACGCCGAACACGTACTCCGTGTTGCGCAGGGACGAGCCGCGCAAGAGCACGTTGTAGGGCACCAGCGAGACTTTCTTCCTCCGCTCGGCGTTCGCGAGGTCATCCTCGGTGAGCGGGCCGTCGTACGCGGCGCGAGGCACGTCCAAGTTCCCGGTGAAGGTGTACAGGGAGTTATTCGGGTGCTCGCACTCGACGCGCGCGCCCGGGGGGTCAGCGACTGGGCCGCCGCGCCGCGACGACGACCGCATCAGCGAGGCGGTCCGCTCGAGGAGCGACGAGGACCGACGTCGCTCGTTCGCGGCGGTCCGCGGCGCGTTCGCCGTATCGACAGCGTCGACGTCGCCGCCGTTCTCGAGCGCCGACCCTCGTTCATCCACCCCCGCCAAACTGCGCAGCGCCCGCAGACCAGCCTCTCCGCGCGCGCCGCACGCGCCGCATCCCTCGACGCCGCGTTTCAGCTTCAGGTTGGTCTCGCCGTCCAGATTCTTGGTCTCCACGTAGCACACGGCGTCGTCCAGCGGCGACGCGAGGAGCACGAGGTCGCACGGGAAGCTCTGGTCGCGCACGACGCGGACGATGTCCCCGGCTTTGACGTCCCTCCACTCGCACTGGGTCATGGACACGCCGTCGAAGCGCTCGGTGAGGCTCGTGTTCTGCTCGTGATCTTGCTTGTGCCTCTGGTAATCCTCAACCGCCTCCTTCGCCATCGAGAGCCCCACCACCAGGCACAGCGGCGACCAGATGGTGTACGGCTTGATGGGCGAGATGGCGTCGAACAGCGAGATGATCGCGACCGAGAGGAAGTACAGGTTGGCGACCCGCCGGAACTGCTCGTACAGGCCCTTCGGGAAGAACGTCGCGGGGTTGTACTTGCCCGTGCTGATGGCGTTGCCTTTGTGGTGGTACCCGATGTTGGCATCGCCGGTGGTCACGTGCACCACGCGGTTCTCGCCTTCGCTCGCGCGGCTGGACGCGAACGTCGCCATCGACGAGAGCGTGCGCCCGATGGAAGTCTTCTCTGGTGACGCCATCGGACCCGGCGTGACACGCACCCGCGCGCACCCTCTGCGGCGGGGACCGCCTCGACGACGAAAGCGGCACGCGCGGACGACCGACAAAACCTGAAAACGTCGCGTTATTCCTCTCGCCCGCGAAAAAGCGACGGCGACGGACGCAGCATTTCCAGTCTCAGAAATCGGGAAATCGGAATTCGAATTCACGCACAGGTTCCGAAGCGAGCGCACCCGTTGCCTCGACAGACCGCGGCGCGCATGGGTCCGGCGACGCAAGCACACGACGTCCTCGCCGCGACGCTCATCGCTCTCGTCTCAGTATTCGCGTTCGTGCTCGGCATCTCCGGGCTGAAGCGGCGCGCGCGTAAGTTCGCCAAGAACGCCCCGACGAAAGCGCGGTAGCATCTGTCGACGAAACGGCACACACCCCTGTGGAAACGCGCTCGCGCGGACCGTCATGTTCGCGGGGGACGATGAGACGAACGGCCATCACGGCCTCACCGACTACGAGCTCGAGCGCGTGGCGCACATCCGCCGCAACCGCGAGATCATGCGTCAGCTCGGGCTGGGGGACCACGACATCGTCACCGCCGCGAGGGCCCGGTGTGGCGGCGACGACGACGGTTCGTCCGAGCCGTCCGAGAAGCGAAGAAAAACGCAAAAAGACGCCGAGCGCGTTCGCGCACGGAAACCGGAAACCGTCGAGGCGGGCATCGAGCGCGTGCTGAGACGCTCGAGGCGCTTGATGCGCGCGACCGCGGAGACGAACGGCGAGGACGACGGAGGAGCCGCGGAGGACGACGACGCGTACGAAAAAGGCGCGTACCTGGCCGAATATGAGATCGACGAGCGGCACGAAAAAGACGCGGCGGCGTACGCGCTCCGCAACGCGGGGTGCCAAGCGCGGGTCTCCGTGGTGGGCACGGCGTCGTATCAGCACACGTTGATGCGCGTGCGCACGATGTCCGACCCCGCGCTCGCGAACAGGATCAAGGCCATCGAGCGCGCGAAAGGGAAGCACGCGGTGGTGAAGATGCGTCTGTTCGCGCGCGTGCTGTTCCTCGAGGGGTCGGAGGGACTCGCCGACGACGCCGCCGCCGCCCTCGCGCGGCTCGTCGAGGCGCTGGGCGATCCTGAAGAGGAGGAGTAGCGAGCGGAGGGAAACGCGCGGTGGTTCGCGCGATACTCTACAGGCATATATATGTATATATATGTGTACCGTTCACATGCCACCATTCTCGCAGAAAATCAGGCGGCGTTCCCTTGCGCGTCGAGCACGTCGTACCCGGCTTGGCGCGCCGCGTCGGCGTTGGCGGGCGCGCCGACGATGGCCAGCGCCGGCGTCTGGTTGACGAGGTACTTCTCCGCGCACGCGCGCATCTGCTCCGGCGTGCAGTCCAGCAGGCGGTCGCGGAACAGCTGCCTGGACGCGTCGTCCATGCCGCCGGTGAAGAGCGAAGCGCCGCGGCTGGAGGGCGCGAGGGGCGCGTCGATCGCCTTGAACGCCTTGAGGTGCGCCTCCTCCAGGATCTCGGCGGTGATGTTCCCGGGCTCCGCCGCCCACGCGGCGGCGCTCGCGAACGTCTCCATGGTCTTCACGGTGTTGGGGTCGCGGTACGAGGACATCGCGAAGACGCCCTCCACGGGCGCGGCGGACGCGCCGCCGCCGTACGCGCCGCCCTTCTCCCGCACCTCCCTGTGCAGGTACGCCGACGACAGCGCGTGGCCGAGCAGGTACAGAGGCGCCGAGTCCGGGTGCGCGTACGGCACCGTCGCGTACGACGCCGCGCAGTAGTTGGTCTGCTGCGGCACGGAGACGAACGCTTTCAAACCAGGGGTCGGTTCGAAGGCGCGCAAGAAATCGCCGACGGTCGTCTCGTCAGTCGCGCCGCGCTTCTGACCGACGGGAAGCGCCTCCAGGAACGCGTCCAGGCCTTTCCGCGCGTTCGCCGCGGCGGCGCCCGGGACGCACGCCACGCGGCACCGCGCGACGTTTTCGCGCGTCAGCGCGAACGCCGCGATCTCGGCGAGCGCCTCCTCCACCTCCCGCACGCCCGCCGCCTCGTCCTTGACGAGCCTCTGCAGCATCGCGACGTGCGGCAAGCCGGACGTGCGGTAGTCCAGCGCGGACTCGGCGGCGACGGTGGAGGACGCCAGCGCCTTGGCGTACTGCATGCCCTGCTGCGCCACGGAAGAGCCGGCGGCGGCGGCGCGGCGGCTCAGCAGCAGCGCGACGCGCTCGGACTCGCCGCGCCACTTCGCGGAGGTGGCGATCTCGGCCATCAGGTCCAGCGTGTCGAACACGTTGCGGTCCAGACAGTGGCCGCTGAGGGACACGTACACTTCCGTCGCGCCGGAGCCGTCGAGGGACACCTTCGAGTCGACGCCGGCGCCGACGCCGCCGGTTTTCAGCTTCTCGTACTGCGCCAACGCCTTGTAGTCGCGCCGCGCCGTGCCGAGCTCGGTGACGTAGTCCGCGAATAGGTCCACGTACGGCGTCAGCCGGTCCGGCAAGTCCGTCAGGTCGAACAACACGTTGACGTACGTCAATCCGTTCGTCGGTTGTAAATCAATCTGCAAGGGCTTTCGCACCGCTCCGGCGGTGGTCTCGAGAACCGATCCCCACGTCTTGATCGCCCTCGGCACCGCCTCGGCGACGACGAGCGTGGGAAGCACGGACGCGTCCTGCGTGGAGTCCTGCGACGCGCGCAGCGCGACCGCCTCTTCGACGATGCGCTCCTTCTCGTTCTCGCTCAACGAAGCCGACACAGCCGCCACCTTCTTCTTCTCCTCTGCCTCGAGCTTCGCGTCGTACTCGGGGTCCGGCACGCCCGTCACCGTCACCGCGTGCGGGTTCTCGACGAATCGCCGCGCGAAGAGTTTCTGCCAAAAACGCTCGTCGGCGTCCAGCGCCGCGTTGAGCGCGGCGGCCATCTGCGGCGTGCGCAGAGGACGCAGCGCGTCGCCGCCGTGCACCCACGTGCCCATGGCACCGAACGCGACGCCCAGACCGAAGTTCGTGGTGACGCGCGCGGCGCCGAGCTCGACCTGGTGCATCACCGCCTCCACCCGCTCGCGCGGGAACCCCTCCTCGGCGATTTTCTGGAGGGTCTCGTCGATGCGCCGCTCCACTTCGGGGACGTCCTCCGCGGCGACGCCCTTGAGCCCCACCGCGAACGAGGTCTCGCGCCGGCTGCTGGCGTACCCCGTGCCCGGCGCGAAGCCGGACCCCAAGCCGGACTCCAGGAGCGACTCGTGGAAGTACGCCTGCGGCCCGCTGAGTAAAAGGTCCGACGCGACGAGAAGCGCGAAGTTCTCGAGGTCGGCGTCCTTTTCTTTGATCTGGTTCACCTGCAGGTACGCTCGGCTCACCGTGGTTTGCTTGTTCGCGTCCGCCACCACCGCGTCCGTGGGCACGGACACGGACAGCGAGATCGGCGCCGTCAATCGGACCTCGTCCGCGACTTCCAGCTGGGACACGTCGATCTCGTCGAAACGAGACAGCGCCAGCGCCTGCGATTTCTCGAGCGTCGCCTCGAGGGGCAAATCGCCGTACGTGAAGAAGCGCGCGTTGGACGGGTGGTAGTGCGAAGCGTGGAAGCGCTTCAGATCGTCGTGCGTCAGGTCAGGGATGCTCACGGGGTCGCCGCCGGAGTTGTGGTGGTACGTGGAGGTGGGGAACAGAGCCGCGGAGAGCGCGCGCGAAAACCGCGCGCTCTGCGATCCCATGGCGCCTTTCATCTCGTTGAACACGACCCCTTTCAGCGCCAGCTCGCTCGTCTTGTCCGCCTGCGACTCAAACTCCAGACGGTGGCCTTCCTGCAGGAAATCCTCGTACGACAGCTTGGGGAAGAACGCGGCGTCCAAATACACGCCCAGCAAGTTGAAGTAATCCGCGCTGTTCATGGTGGCGAACGGGTAGCACGTGTAGTCCGCGGCGGTCATGGCGTTCATGAACGTGCTCAGCGACCGGCGGAGCATGTTGAAGAACGGGTCGCGGATGGGGTACTTCTCCGAACCGCACAGCGCGGTGTGCTCGAGGATGTGCGCGACGCCGGTGTCGTCCGTGGGGGTGGTGCGGAACGCCACGTTGAACACGTTGTTCGAATCGTCCGCGCCGCAGTGCATCCAGCGCGCGCCCGTCTTGAGGTGCACGAGCTCGGCGCACGCCACGGAGTACTCGGGAACCTCCTCCACGGAGACCACCTCGAACGCGCCGCCCGCCAGCTTCTGGCCGGGGACGAGGGACGCGACCGCGGCGACCGCGGGGGAGAGCGCGGGCGCAGCGTCCTCCTTGCCGGCGCTCATCTCGGGCGCCGCCTCGACGGCGTTGGCGGCGAAGCCCGAGCCGAGGCGCGCGGTCACGCCGGCGACGCCCCCCAGCAGGAGCGGGCGACGCGGCATGCCTCGCTTGGCGGAGTCGTGCGCGCGGACCAGGTTGCGCGTCCGCGAGGGAGGGCAGACGTGGGAGGCGTTCGTGGATAACACCGCGCGCGCAGCGGACATCATTCCGGGAACGGGCGAGTCGCGGGACGAGAGCGTCGCGGGACTTGGCTGTGTCGGCGCGTGGGCGCGTCGACGAGTGTCTCGCGAACGCGATCGAAGAACCGAAACGTCGACGTGGTCGCTTCGCGCCAGCTGTCACGCCGGCGCCGTTTCGCGCGCCTTCGACCGAGGAATCGGCCGAGACCGCGCCTTTTTCTTCGCATTTTTTCCACAACAGACGCCGGACAATTGCAGATCCCTCGCGCGCGCGTTCGAGGCAAACGACGGCATGCTTCCCGCGGCGGCGCCGTCCAACAAGGGATCGATGTTTCGTACGCTGTGCGGACGTCTCACCTCCACGCCCGCGATGAGAGGCGCGACGCGCGCGGTGCCCTGCGTCGGCTCGAAGCCCCACCGATGCCTCGGGACGTTCGCGGGGGCGCCTCGCGCCGCGCACCGCGAGGGCGACGACGCGCGGCATCCTCGATGCGCGCGTCACGCCGAGCCGCGTTGGCCCGTTCGCGTCGGGGTCGGCGCGCCGCGCACGTCGAAACCTCTCGACGCCGCCGGCCACGCGAGTTCGCGGTCGTTCGCGACCGTGCCCTGGCGGCTCGGTCGCGCGCGCGCGCCCGCCGCCCCGTCGGCGACCGCCGCCGCCGGGGCGGACGAGGATCCCGCGCTCGCCGAGCGCAGGGCGGCGGTTCTGGCGAGGCTCCCGAGCGTGTGCCCCGGCTGCGGCGTCGGGCTGCAGTGCGATGACAAGAACCTGCCCGGGTTCTTCGTGGTGCCCGAGCGCATGCTGCGCGAGGAAGAGAAGGGGGCCGAGGAGGAGCAGGAGGAGGACGAATCGTTCGACCCCGAGATGCGTCGGCGGATGGAGGAGGCGCGCGAGATGGAGGCTTTGGGGTTGGAAGAGGACGACGAGGAGACGTTCGAGCTCGAAGCCCTGGGGGACGGCGACGAGGATTTCGATCACGTCATCGCCGACGCCCTGGACACCGATTCGGACAGCTTCGACGAGACGGACGCGTACGTGGAGGACGACGCCGTCGAGGCGTTCGTCATCCCCGGGGACTTCGACGACGCGGATTTTTTCGACGAGGGATGGCTCGACGATCTCGACGTCACCGTCTCCGAGGGGAACGAGTACGTCGAGGCGGGCGACGGCGGAGGCATGTCTTCGATCGTGGCGTCGGACGATACCATCGCCCCCGGGTCGGAGGAGGAGTACGCGTTGGCGGCTCTCGACGCGTTATTCGGCGACGACGCCGAGTCGCGCCTGAACGCCGAGGAGGCGTCGGACGCGCGCCGCCGCGACCGCGCCGAGAAACGCGCGAGCGCCGCGCGAGACGCGGTGACGTGCGCGCGGTGTCACTCGTTGCGACATCACGGCGTCGTGAAGAACGAGGCGGCGGAAATTCTGATGCCCTCATTCGACTTCAAACGCGTGATCGGCGGTCGTTTGGACCGCCTCGGTCCGAGCGGCGCGGCGGTGTTGCTGGTGATCGACGTGACGGATTTCGACGCGTCGTTCCCGGCGGACGCGGTGGACGCGCTGCACCCGTACGTCTCGAACGAAACCGTCGACGTGCTTTTGGTGGCGAACAAGGTGGACCTGCTGCCGACGCAGTGCACGCGGACGCGCGTCACGAGCTTCGCGCGGCGCCGCGCCAAGGCGCTCGGGCTGCAGCGCGCCTCGGGCGTGCATCTCGTGAGCGCGCACACCGGCATGGGCACGACGATGTTAGCGGAGCAGCTCGACGCGCTCCTGGACGAGGGCAAGGAAGCCTGGGTGGTCGGGGCGCAGAACGCGGGCAAGAGCTCGCTCATCAACCGTCTGTCTCAAAAGTTCGGCGACGGCGAGCTCCTCGAGAAGACCACCGCCGGGCCGCTCGCGAGCCATCTCCCGGGCACGACTCTCGGCGTCGTTCGCCTGGAGAACCTGTTGCCTTCGGGGGCGGACGTGTACGACACGCCGGGTTTGCTGCAGCCCTCGCAGGTGAGCTCGCGTCTGAGCAGCGAAGAGGCGCGGATGGTGCTGCCGCGGCGGCGCCTGGCACCGCGCACGTACCGCGCGGAGATCGGCTCCACGGTACACGTCGGCGGCCTCGGGCGGATCGACGTGCTGGACGGCCCGCAGCGCACGCTGTACCTGACCGTCTGGGCGAGCGCGGATGTGCCGACGCACTACGTGCTCAACGGGTTCGCCAAAGCGGAGAACGGCAAGGCGGACGTCTTGTACCGCAAACACGCCGGGACGAAACTCGTGCCCCCGATCGGCGCGAAGCGCGTGCGTCAGCTCGGCGAGTGGGGCTCGCGTACCGTCCGCGTGTACGGCTCGTCGTGGCAGAGGAGCGACCGCGACGTGGTCATCGGCGGCCTCGGGTGGGTCGGCGTGGGCGTGAACGGCGAGGCGACGCTGCGGGTCTGGACGCACGAGGGTGTGCTGGTGGACACGAGGGAGGCGCTCGTGCCGGACATGGCGAGAGATCTGCACAGGCCTGGCTTCTCGGACGAAATGTCCGTGGGGGGCGGCGCGGGGGACGGCGGCAAGCGCCCGAGCAAGCGCGTCAAGAGGAGGGGCGGGAAGAGGTAGCGCTGCCGTGTGACATTGACATGAGTGATGGAACCCGGGCAGATTTCTGCTGACCACGCGCGATCTCGGCCCATCATTTGTCGCCCTTCAGTGCCACGTCTCACACGCCTTGCGCGCGAGTCGTGTCTGGTCCTATCTCGCCGCGCGGGGCCGTTCTAGACCGCGCGGTGAGCACGCAGACGGGCCGAACGCCCGCTCTCACGCGCCGCCATCATGTTCGCGCGCGCGCTCGAGCGGTCGGCGAGACGCGCGGCGTCCTCGACCGCCTGCCACGCCGCGCTCCGCGTCTCGTGCGCGGCGCCGATCACCGGGGGACGCGCGCGTTTCGCCTCGGAAGCCTCCGCGTCGACCGAGCCCGTCGACCGAGCCGAGCCCGACGGTCTGGACTCGTTCCGCGCGCGCCTCGCGTCCGGCCCCGGGTTCGACGCCTTCGTCAAGGGCGACGCGCTGCCCGGCGCGGCGTACTCGCTGGCCGCGCCCGCGTCGCTCAAGGACCGGACCACGCGCAAGCCCGCGTGGATGAAGCGCGCCGTTCCGGGCGGGGACAAGTACGTGGAGATCAAAAAGAAGCTGCGCGAGCTGAAGCTGAGCACGGTGTGCGAGGAGGCGCGGTGCCCCAACCTGGGCGAGTGCTGGGGCGGGGGCGAGGGGCAGACCGCGACGGCGACCATCATGATCATGGGCGACACCTGCACGCGCGCCTGTCGTTTCTGCGCGGTGAAGACGTCGCGCGCGCCCCCGCCTCTCGACGCGGATGAGCCGAAAAACGTCGCCGTCGCCATCGCGGCGTGGGGGCTGGACTACGTCGTCCTCACCTCCGTGGACCGGGATGACTTACCCGACCAGGGCGCCGAGCACATCGCGGAGACGGTCCGACACCTGAAACGCTCCGCGCCCGACGTGCTCGTCGAGGCGTTGACCCCCGACTTCCGCGGCGAGACGAGCTTGGTCCGGACGGTGGCGCGATCGGGCCTGGACGTGTTCGCGCACAACGTGGAGACCGTCCCCGAGCTGCAGGCGGAGGTGCGCGACCGGCGCGCGAACTGGGCGCAGAGCGTGGAGGTGTTGAGAACCGCCAAGGCGAGCGGCGCGAAGATCACCAAGACCAGCATCATGCTCGGTCTGGGCGAGACGAGGGCGCAAGTCGTGCGCGCGCTGCAGCTTCTCCGCGACGCCGACGTCGACGTGGTGACGTTCGGGCAGTACATGCGCCCCACGAAGCGGCACTTGCCGGTCGCGGAGTACGTCACCCCGGAGGCGTTCGACGCGTACCGGGAGATCGCCGAGGACATGGGGTTCCTGTACGTCGCGTCCGGGCCGATGGTGCGGAGCTCATACCGGGCGGGGGAGTACTTCCTCGAGAGCGTCCTTAAGCAGAGGAAAGAAGCGGAGAAGAACGAGGCGAGCGGGACGATGGCGCGCGCGCGAGTCGTCGATCAGGCGCGCGCGTAGACGAGCGACGGTGACGTATCGTGATCGCCCTCGCGAGCGTGTCGTCGAACGAAAAAGTCGCGCGCGCGCGCCGCGAACGCCTCCGCCCGAGCCCCGCGCGTTTCTCACGCGAGCCTCACAACCTGTGGACGGCGAGGCGAGCCGAGACTCATCGCGCGCCGCGCATCCGCGACTCTGTTTCCCTTTGTCTGCGCGTCGGCGATATCCGGTGCACGCGCGACTTGCCCCGCGCGACGCGCACGGCCGGGTCCAGGAAGGAGGCGCCGCGCGAGCGCTTCTCGCGGTGCTCGAGAGCGTTCGCGTTCCACGCGCCGAGGGGCTTTTTCGCTCGCGGCGGCGAGACGTCCGCGTCGGAGCCGTCGTCCGGGAACCGTCTGGAGAGCGTCGCGTTTTCCTTCCCGCGCGCGGCGAAGGAAACGCCTTTGGTTTCCGCCGCGAACCGGCGTGAACCGACGGCGGTGTCGATCGACGTCGAGCGTATGTCGCGCGACATCTCGTCGCCGTCGCGCGCCTCTTTCCGCTCCCGCGCCAGCTCCCGCAGCACCTCGTCCACGGTGGCGTCCACGGTGGCGTCCACGGTGGCGTCCGCGGCGGCGTCGAGGTCCGCAAAGTCATCGCGCGAGACGTCTGATAACTCGAGCTCGTCGTCGTCGCGCCACCCGGCGGCGGCGCTGCGCTTCGCCGCGGCCGACAGCTCCGCGATGCGCGCGTCTTTCTCCGCGAGCGCGAGGCGCATGAACCGCAGCTCCTTCGCCTGGAACCCGATCACCCTGTCCAGCTCCGCCGTCGCGTCGGCGTCAGCGCCCGCGGCGGCGATGGCCGCCTTCGCGCGCAGGCTGAGCGTCGGCGCGCGCGACGGGTCGCGCGCGGGACGTCGCGTCTCGGTGTCGCGAGAAAACACGCGTCGGAACAGGTTCCGCGCGACGAGCAGACCGAACGGCGCGGCGACGGCGGCGAGCGTCGCGACGGGTCTCGTCGGTTTCTTCTCTTCGGCGCAGCGGTTTCGGTTTCGAACGCGCTTCATCGGGCCGTTCTCGATCGCGCGCGAAGACGACGACGCGCCGGCTCGCGCCGCGCCGTCGTCCCCGCGCGCGCGGCGCGCGGCTCGCGACGAGAGGTCGTCCGGGTTCCGCGAGCGCAGCACCACCTCGGTCTGCACGACGGTGTCCTCGGCGGCGGCGTCGGGCTTCGCCCCGGCGCGATCATCGGGAGCGACTCGGTTCTCGGGAGCGGCGGCCGCGGTCCCCGCCGCCGCGACCGCCGGCGCGGTCGCCGCGGGAGCGGGAGTCTTCCTCATCGAGCCGCCGGCGTCATCACCCGTGTGGTGTCGACTAGAAGCCGCCTCTTTGCTTTTCTCCGCCAGCCTTTGCTTCTCCGCCGCGCGCCGGCGCCCCCTCGCGCGATCCGCGGTCGAGGCGTCCCGCGTGCTCTCCGCGCGCCGGTACACGACCAACGACGAGACCGCGCCGCCCGCGCCCAGGCCTACGAGCTTCCCCGAGCCCATGGTGGCAAACATCGTCGACATCGGGACACCGGGACGACGTCACGACAGACGGCCGGGGGCGCGCACGCGACTGACGCCGCACGCGGAGACGCGCGCGAGGAGAGCGACAGGCTCTCGGAAGAGCTGATAAACGAAAACGGCTATTTTTTCGACAAGTGCGTTTCGTCGTCGTCTTTCGATAATTGTCACTCATCAGGTATCTCAGACCAGTCCGGCGACCTCAAGCGCCACGCCCGTGGCGGCCGCGAAAGTCCCCACGAGCGTGGTCCAGATGAGCTTCGCCCAGGCGCTCCCGTAGCGCTTCTTGGGGTCGCCGCTGGAATACCCCTCCGCCCAGACGAAGCGCGCCTTGCACCACGCCGCGCCGAAGAGCGAGACGCTGACGGGGAACCTCGCGCCGCCGACGAGAGATGCGGCGAGAAACATCGGGAACGTCTCGAGCGCCTGCTGGTGCCCCCTCTGCACGCAGTTGAACTTCCTGGATTTCGCGTCCGTACCCGTGGCGTACATCGTGGGAAGGGGCACGCCGCACTTCTCGCGCGCGGCGCCCACCTTGAAGCTCAGCGCGATGACCGTGAACGAACACGCCACGAGGTTGACGAGTATCACCAGCGCGTAGGCTCGAGGAAGGAGTCGCGCGGTCCCCCAGACCGCCGCGTGCGCCTCGGGATGGGTCGCTGCGAGGTACTTCGCGCCGTACGACTCGAGCAACAGCACACCCGCGGTCTGCGCGGTGAGTTTGGCGGTGGAGGCGAGCACTCCCATGATGGGTCGAGAGGAGGTAATCTGACGGGGCGAATCGCGCGTCGAAAAGTGAAGCGCCCTTTCCCCGACTCGCGCTGTGAACGACTCAGCGTTGGTGGTTCAAATCTCTGCACTCAGCGGTGAGTCAGCTTTCTTCGTCGAAGCTTCGAGGTGGCGCGTGGGCTCCCTCCCACAGCACACGCGCACGCGACGCGCCTCACCGCGACCGGGGACGCGCCGCGGCCTCGCGCGGACGCGAGGGGCACCGGCGGTCCGGGCGGGTTCTTTCGCTCCGAGGAGGCGGAGAAAAGGACACGCATCGGAAAAGCGAACCGCGAACCGGGCGCTCGCGCTCCCGCGCAGATGGGTTCGGGCGCGGCGGTGACGGTGCCGGAGAACCCGGGCGGTGAGGACAGAGGCATGTCTTCCGCCGGCGTAACGAAGCCGTCTCTCCCCGGGGAGGTTCGCGGCGCCGAGCGCGGCGGTCTGCCTCCCCGCCCGCCCTCGCCGGTGGACGGCGCGCGCGCCGACTCGCCCGAGGCTTCCTCGAGCCGGCTCGAGCCCGACCGCGGCGAGGCGCGCGCGGCGGACGCGCACGCGCCGTCGACGTCCGGTCGAGGTGTCTCTCTTCCCCCGACGGAAGACGCGGTCCCGAGCGCCTCGCCCCGGCGGCGGCGGAGTCGTCGCCGTGTCGGCGACTCCGAGGCGGCTCTCGCGAGTCGAACCGCGGACGCGTCGCCGCGGTCGCCGCGGAGTCGCCGCCGCGGCGCGCGGCCGTTCGACGCGACTCGCGGCGCGGGCGACGGCGACAGCGACGGCGACGCGAAGCGCGCTCGAGACGTTTCGGCGTTCGGGACCTTTGGGCTCCGCTCGCGCGTGAGCTCGTTCCACGTCCTGCTGCAGGATTCCGTCGCCGGGAAGATGTCGCTTCGCGTCGCCGCGCAACGCGTCGGCGACAAGATAGAGGCGCAGATGGGCAAGTTCGGCCCTGGCGGCGTCGAGATCTACCGCTTCGCCTGGGAGCGGTTCAACCGAGCCGTGGTGTTCCACATCGTGTTTTACAGCTCTCTTGGTTTAGGTTTGGGCGTCTCGGCCGCGTTCGTCGCGTTTCGAATCTGGACGCTCGTCGGGCACTTCGTGCTGAGACGTCTGGCGGTGGTCGTCGCGTCGCTCTTCGTCACGGCGATGCTGCCGCCGAGCTTCCCCAACGCCGCCGCGCACTTCTTGAGCTTCGTGCTCGTCGCGCACGAGCTCGTGCTCGTCGGCGTGAACCTCGTGCTCTTCGCGCTCGTGCACCTCGCGGTGTGGCTGAACAAGGTCATCACGCCCCACTGGCTGCGCGTCGCGCGCGTCGGTCTGGCGGAGATGGCCTCGGGCGTCGTCGACCACGCGGGGCGCGCCGCCGCCGTCGCCGCGCGCGAGCGGCGCGACGCGCTGGTGCTCCTAGAGACGGCGTCGACGTACGCGGAGTACAAGAAGCACGCGTCCGTGCTCGACGCGTTCCCCGCCGACCTCGGCGAGGGCGGGCTGGCGTGGCGGGAGGACGCCGAGGGCGGCGCCTCCGGCGACGCCTACGACGCGGCGCTCGTGCGCATGTACGAGTCGGTGTGCCGCGCGGCGCGCGAGGCGGGCGACGCCGGCGCGCTCGGGCTCGCGCTCCGCACGGTGCTGCACCGGAACTTCGCGGGAGTGGACCGCGTGTCCCGGCTGCGGAACGCGCGGCTCGGCACCAAAAAGAGCGCGGAGGCGTTCGTCGCGGAGTTATCGGCGAGCGTGGCGTTCTTGGGGCGCGCCGGCGCCGCCGCCGTGGCGCAGACGGAGTCTCCGACTGAAGACGGCGACTCCGTCTCCGACTTCGGAACGGACGCCGACGCGCGCGACGCGTCCCAAGCGTCGCGCGCTCGCGCGCTCGAACGCGCGGCGCGCGACGTGAAGGAGACGCTGCGTCTCGTCTCCGAGACGCACCGCAGTCTGGGGCGCACAGCTTTGTGCCTCTCCGGCGGGGGCGCGCTGGCGATGTACCACTTCGGCGTGATCAAGACGCTGCTCGAGCAGGGTCTGCTGCCGCAGGTCATCAGCGGCACGTCCGGCGGCTCCATCGTCGCCGCCTTCGTCTCGATGTTCCCGGAGGAGGAGCTGCTCAAGACGATCAAGGCTGACTTGAGCAGCCGCCACGGCGTGCGGTGGTTCCCGCCCGTGTGGAAGATGGCGCTGCACTTCGCGAAGAAGGGCACGCTGATGGACGGCGCCGAGTTCGCGGCGACGACGAAGAAGTACTTCGGCGACGTGACCTTCGCGGAGGCGTTCGCCGTGAGCAAACGCGCCGTGTCCATCCAAGTCTCCGTCGGGTCGGGGCACGGGTTCGTGCTGAACCACTTCACCGCGCCGCAAGTCGTCGTGCGCACGGCAGTGAACGCGTCGTGCGCGCTCCCCGGGTTGATGGAGCCCTTCGAGCTGCTGGCGAAGAACGAGAAAACGGGCGAGCTCACCGCGTTTCACCCTCCGGGCGTCTCGTCCTTCGACGGCACCATCACCGCCGACATCCCGTCCGCACGGCTCACCGAGCTGTTCAACTGCAACAACTTCGTGGTGAGCCAGGTGAACCCGCACGTCAACTTCGTGCTGCACCTCGCGGAGGAGGGCCGCGGGCACAGGAAAGGGCGCGCGCGCTCGGGCGACCGCCGCGCCGCCGTCACGAAGCTGCTGCGCGTCGCCAACTTTCTGCTGCTGAACATCAAGTACGGCGTGCAAAAGCTGCTGGAGGTGGATCTGCTGAACCTGCGGATGGTCCGCACGTTGCAGGGCATCTTGGTCCAGGATTTCCGCGGGCACGTCACGGTGCTGCCCGAGCTGCGCGCGCGCGACTACGCGCGCGTTCTGCAGCACCCCAGCGAGGAGGACATGGCTCTGTTCGTGCGCGGCGGCGAGCGCGCCGCGTGGCCGCACGTCGAGGCGATCCGCGCCAGCACGGCGGCGGAGCTCGCGCTCACCGAGGCGGCCGCCGCGCTGCGCGCGCGCGCGCGGGACATCGACGAGCGGTTGCGCCTGGAGAAGGCGAAAGCGGCGGGCGCCGAGAACGAGAGAGACGATTCGTTCGTCACCCAGAGCGACGATTCGCCGAGCGACCGAGAGCAGGGAGACCGCGGCGAGGACGACGCGCACCTCGGCGCGGGGCTGAGCTGCGCGGTGGAATCGGCGGCGTGGCACTGACGAGGCGAGATGGTACGCGTCGTCGCGTTCCGTTCGCGGCGCGGCGACGCGTCGTTCCGAAAACGTCTTTCACTAAAAAAAAAACGATTCGTGTTCTATCTGTAATACGAGGAACGCCGGGATCCCGGGATCGGCGTTCCGGGAAGAAGCGTCCGTCGTCGGCGGTACACCGCGGATGCCAATCACGCGCGCGCCTTCCCGCGTCTGTCGGAGCCGCTTCGGCGACACATCAAACGCCGCGCGCGAAACAAAGCGAAGGGTCGCATTCTCTTCTCCCGCGTCACCGCGCCGCCGCCGCCGCCGCAGAGTGGCGCGCCTCCTCGTCCATCGACTTCTCGTGGTCCCTCCTCGACTTGCGGCTGCGCATGGTCTTCTTCCCGTGCGCGCCCTCGTCGTGCTTCCCCCCCGCGGACCAGTGCAGCAGCGCGAGCGCGCCGGCGCACGCGAGCGGCGCCATGGACGCGAACACCAGGTCCACGGGCGAGTTGAACGTCATGTGCAGCGACAGCTCGAGGATGTTCACCACGAGCACGGCGACGACGATGCCGGAGACCTGCTGCTCGAGGTCGTCCACGGAGTTGATGTCGAGCCAGCGCAGGCGCCTGAGCGCGGCGTTGCGCGGCTCGAGCCCCCCCTCGTTGGACTTGACGCGCGCGAGGAACACCTCGAACGCGCCAACGCCGAAGATCACGCACACCATCCCCAGCAGGAAGCGGTCCAGCGCGCCCACCGCCGCCGTCACCAGCTCCACGGGCGAGAAGCGGATCCACGCGGCGACGGCGTCGAAGAGCACCTCCCGCACGCCCATCGTGAACAGAAGCGCGGAGAGCGCCAGAGACGCGCACACGCCGAACAGCACGAAAACGTTCGTCGCCGCCAACGCCGAGCGTACGAACGCGTACTCGATCTGTCTCCCGACGCGTTTCTTACGCGCGTGCGCGCGGAGCGCCGACACGACGCGCTCGCCGATGGCGTCGCTCTCCGCGGCGCTCAGGGGGCGGTTTTCCGGGGGCGTCTCGCTCGCGTCGTCGCCGGCGGCGTTTCCGTTCGCCAGCGACTTGGCAACCGACGCGGCGAGCGCCCTCTGCACGGCTCGGCTGTCAAGGGACTCCTCCAGCGAGCGCGCGGAGATGGTACGCATCGTGGTCTCCGGCGAGAAGTTCCGAGCGTCGGCGTCGGAGACGGAGGCGTTTTCCTCGTTTTCCTCGTCCAGCATCGCTCGGATCTCCCGGCGCACGTCGGACGGATACGCCGAAGGCGCCGGAAGGCGCCTTCGCCGTTTCTCGAACGCGCCGAAGGCGCGCGAGGACGGCGCGGCGGAGACCGCGCGGGGCGCGCGAAGAGGCGCGCGCGCGCGCGGCAGCGCGACGCCGCGCGCGGGGGGGGCGGGGCGGGACGCGAGCGCGGCGCGCGTCGCGCGCGCGACGGCGCGCGGTCCGTCGAAGCCGAACGAAGCGCCATCCGTATCTCCACGCGGCGAGCTTGACGAAGAAGCGCAGGCGGTCGCGCATCGCGCCGCGCCGCGCGCGCGGAGGGCGTCGGCGTCGCGCCCCGCCGCGAGGACGGGCATGCGCGTGGCTGCGAACATCTCGAGGGAAGACGACGCCGCGATACGCGCGGCGTGCGCGTGCATCACGCGTGCGAGAGCGCGTCGCGAGGTGACAAACGAAGACAACTCGAAGCGAGGAAATCGAAACGGGCGCCAGTTGATGGCTCGTGCCGAGGCGTCGCGCCACGGTGTCGGGATTTTTTCGGAGTTTTTCTTTTTTCAAGACTGCACCCCATACGAATTTCGAAAGAAAACAAAAAAAATGGCCGAGTACGGCACCCGCGGTGCCCATCTCGTCCGATTGCGCGCCGCCCGATCGCTCGTTTTTCGCGCCAGTTTCCACGGTGGAAACACGCGTGGGTCAATCGTTTTCGCGACAGTGTCGGTTCGCGGCACCCCCAGAGCCAACAGATCGGAACGCTTTCTCGCGCGGCCACTCTTCCACGCACGCGCTTCGCGCGTGTTCCGCACATCTTCACCTTCCACCCCCGCGCGAACGCAATGGCCACCATGGAGGGCACCTCGCGCAAGCCCGCGTTCAACCCCTTCCAGTTCGACCGCGTGTCCACCGCGCCGTTCATACTGTGCGTCCCACCTCACCTTGTCTCTCGCGAAACGTGCGGCGCCGCCCGATTCCGCGCGCGTCTTCGCGCGCGGCGCGGCGCGCGGACGGCGCGAGACGCGCGGACTGGTTTTCCGTCGGGGTCCGCGCGGGGTCCGCGCGTCTCCGCCCGCGACCGTCCCCGACGCGACGCGTGACGCGTGGTGCCTTGGCCCGAACCGCCGTGGCGCCTCCGTGGCACGTGACGCACTTTCGAAGCGTGACGAACACTTCACGACGACTGTGTATCTGTTTAGCTGACCCCATTAAACTCATTCAAAAATGTCACGAAAACCGTCGCAAAAACCCCTTTCTTTGTGTGATTCGCAGGAAACTGTATTCCCTGGTGGACGATCCGAAGTGCTCGGCGGTGACGTGGACCGCGGACGGCCGCGCGTTCGTCGTGCACGACCGCGTGACGTTCGAGCGCAGGTACCTCATCGGGCTCCTCGCGGACTTCCCGCACAAGTGCACGTTCGGCTCGTTCGTGCGCGAGTTGAACTCGTACGGGTTTCGGTTCGTGGCGAACCGCGACGACGGCGACGCATTCGATGCCTTCGCCGTCGACGGGTTCGAGCGCGGGAACGTCAACGCGCTGGGGGGGTTGCGGCGCAAGGCCAACTACGGGCGGTTCCGGCGGAACAACAACCGCGTCAAGACGGTGTCGCGGCTCAGGGGGTTCGAGATGTTCGACCAATGACCGTATTAACGCTTCGTCGCTCTGTTGTAGTACCACGCGCGTGCAAAAACGATACACATAAAATAATCGCGCGTCGCTCTGCTCACGCGAGGCGCCTGGATTCGACGAACCGCGTTTCGCCACGTCGTCGAGTTGCCCAGCACTCGTGCCCGGCGGTTATTCGTAAAAGCGCTTTTTCATCGCGCTTTTTTGCGCGCCGTTGACCGGTCTCTTCCGGCCAACTTCCGGTCAACGCGCGGAGAACTCGGTTTCGCGACCGCGACGACCGGACGCGCCCGTATCAACCCGCGCGCGTACCGAGATGCCGGGTTCGTGGCTCTCGAGGCTTCGCCCGTTCTTCGACCCGAATCGCCCCTCGAGACGCGGTCGGGAAAGGGTCCTTATCGAGTCGTCCAAGACCCGAACCAGCGCGTCTCCGGCCGCGCAGAGCCCGACGCGCCCCGGCGGCAGAACGCGCCCCCGCGATTCGAAGGCAGTCTCGCGTGCACGACGCGCGCAATGTCCGCGATGCGCGCCGCGCCCGCGCCGCGCGCGAGTGCCGCGCCGCGCGCACGCGCGGAGGCGTCCAAGCGCCGTGGTGCCGCATCGTTCCGAGCGCACGCAGTGAGGCGCGCGCGGTCGAGCGCGAATGCGTCCTCCACCTCCGCCGCCACCGCGGAGGCGGAGACCTCGACGCGCATGGTGACCATCGAGGAGATGTCCGGCGAGGTGTTCCCGAGCAACCTGCGTTGCGCGCTCCGCGTGAACGTGCCCGTGGATGAGCCCGAGGAGGCTGTGCGCGAGGGGCGCTCGCTCTCGGAGTACATGCGCCTGCCCGTGGACCAGTACGTCGGCATCGAGCTGCCCATGGGCGCGGAGATGAAGCGCGTCCCCGGGGACAGGGACATGTTCCAGCTCGAGATCCCCGGGCTCAAGTTCCTCAGCCTGGAGGTGAAACCGGTGGTGCGCGTGCGCGTGCGGCTGGTGCGGGACGGCGAATCCGTCGAAACCTGGACCGGTCAGTCCGGGTTCCCCGGAGGCAAGACCCCCGAGTGGCGGGACGCGGAGGCGAGGGAGATCGAGCGAAGGGTGGAGGAAGCGAACGCGAAGAGGGCCGCGTGCGAGGACGACGACGCGCCGGCTGTGCCCGAGGAGTGCGACGACGTCGTGGGCGACGACGGCGCCGAGCTCGCGCCCGCCGCATCCGCGGATGACGACTCCACCCGCCTGGACGACGACGAGATCCCCGCCGCGACGCCTCTCGGGCGCCCCGAGCGTGAGGACGTCGACTTGAGAGGCCCGTGCGTTCTCATCGAGGCTGTATCGTGTCGCGTCGAGGGGGACGTCGTCGAGGAGCTGGGGGTCAACGACCTGTTCGTGTTCCGAGGCACCACGTGCTTCCGCTGGCGCAGCGCCGGCGACGATTCCGTGCGCGGCCCCGAGCTGCGCCGCACCGGCCCGGGCGGCGAGGACGAGAGCGACAGCGGCCACGCGAACGCGAAAATCGTGGGGAAGGTCAAGGACGGGCAGGCGTGCATTTCGGGGTGGGCGGACATCGGCGTCGGGGTGGACCCGCCCGGACCGTTCGCGCTCTTGCCCGCCGCGTTCGCGGAGAAGGTTGGCGACGCGGTGATGCGCACGACGCTCAAAGCGCTGCAGACGGTATTCTTGAAGGGCCTGGGCGAGGACTACAAGAAGTGGGCTAGCGACGAGGCGTACAGGGCGGCGAGGGAGGTGGCGGCGAGGGAGGCAGCGGAAGCCGCCAACCTGTGACGGAGGCGTCGTCCGGAAACTGCGGGTTTCGCGCGAGGTTCCTCTTCAGAGGCTTTGACAGAACGCGCGGCGGCGGCGACGCGCCACGGCGTCGCGAACGACGGGTTTGTGATCGAGAAAACGCGCGAAACGAAGAGTCACCGCGCGCGGCGCGTCGCGAAACGAGCGTCGAATCACAATGTGGCACATGCGTCTCGAAAAGTCTCATCCTCCGTCGTGGTATGGAACGGCCGAGCGAGCCTCAGCTCGTTTAGTTACCGCCGCGCAGGCGGAGCACGAGGTGGAGCGTCGACTCCTTCTGGATGTTGTAGTCCGAGAGAGTGCGGCCTAGAAAACAATACTCATGCTGTATGACTTTCCGCGTGCATACCGTGTAAAATACAAAAAATATACATCAACATCTACCAA
>MDSV01153133.1_pt1 | contig 35187 bp, 32 predicted proteins | sample 810851 | NCBI WGS metagenome assembly MDSV01 (sample SAMN05326640, study PRJNA326480) | marine metagenome | isolation source: seawater | place: Atlantic Ocean: North East | collected 2012 | reverse complement strand
TTCAACATATCTTCTAAGAATAGGTGATAAATAAGCATCAACAACAGTAGTATCTCCTCTTCCAACAAGTTTAATTAAAGGGGAAACTTTGTGGCTAACAGAGATTTGAGAAAACTTTTCTTCAACAGCAATTTGAGCAATTTTGTTCTCATGAACTGGATTTAGATAAGAATTCATAAAGGCTATTGCTACACAATTAATTCCATCAGACTTTGCTTTTCTTAATGCAATTCTTACGCTATTTTCGTCCAATTGATTTATAATTTTACCCTTAGAATTCAATCTTTCTGATACTTCAAAGACTTGCTCATATAAAACATCAGGTAACTTGATGTTTAAATCAAATAACAAAGGTCTGTTTTGATAGCCAATTCTTAATAAGTCACCAAAACCTTTAGTTATTAATAAAAGAGTTCTATCACCTTTTCTTTCCAGTAAGGCATTTGTAGCAACTGTAGTACCCATTTTTACAGATGAAATTGTATCTACAGGTATTTTTTCACCTTTTTTTAAATTAAGAATTTTTTTTATACCAGCTATTGCTGCATCTTTATAAACTTCAGAATTTTCTGATAAAAGCTTATCTATTAAAATTGAACCATCTGGCTTTTTAGCAACAATATCAGTAAAAGTTCCACCTCTATCTATCCAAAAAGACCAACCATTTTTAAATGAAGTATTATTTTTTTCAAACAACATATTATTGTTTTTGATGAAGTATACTAGCTATTTCAGGAGCAAAGTATGTTAATATACCATTACAACCAGCTCTTTTAAAACACATCAGAGTTTCAAAAATAACTTTTTTATCTAACCAATTATTTTTAATAGCTGACATTAACATTGAGTATTCACCAGAAACTTGATAAGCAAATATTGGAATATTCAAATTGTTTTTTATTTTATAAATTATATCTAAATAAGGTAAACCTGGTTTTACGATTATCATATCTGCACCCTCAGATATATCCAATTCAACTTCTTTTAATGCTTCGTCTGAATTTCTAAAATCCATTTGATATGTATTTTTACCCTGTCCCATTAAAGTACCTGAAGAACCAACCGCTGACCTGAATGGCCCATAAAATGATGAAGCATATTTTGCGGCATATGACATTATCTGAGTATTAACAAAGCCATTTTTTTCTAAACATTTTCTGATCACACCAACTCTTCCATCCATCATATCACTAGGGGCTATAATATCACAACCTGCCTCAGCTTGAACTAAAGCTTGGTTTTTAAGAATTTTAAGTGTCTCATCATTATTAACATCACCATTTAGTAGAATCCCATCATGACCATGGCTAGTGTAAGGGTCAAGAGCTACATCGCAGATAACTCCAATTTCAGGATCAATTGATTTTACTATTTTTATTGCTTTACAAACTAAATTATCTTTATTCAGAGCTTCAGTTCCATTATCATCCTTCTTACTATTTTCAATCTTAGGAAAAATTGCCACAGCAGGTATTCCTAATAATTGAACATTTGAAATTTCTTTTTCAAACATATCAAGAGAATATCTAAATAAATTTGGCATTTCTGGAATAGGTTCTTTTTTATTTGTACCATAAGTAACAAAGATAGGGTATATCAAATCGTTTATAGATAAATCATTTTCTTTGATTAATTTTCTAGAAAAAGATTTGAATCTATTTCTTCTCATCCGTATATTTGGAAAATTATTAAAATTCATAATTCGACTCTAAAAAAAATAATTTAGTTTACTTATACTATATACTTTTTAAATTTCTAGCAATTAGTCTATAATGGATGAATTAAAATATAAGGAAAGATTCTAATGAAATTGTCAAATTATTTTTTACCTGTATTAAAGGAAGCGCCAAAAGAGGCTGAGATAATATCTCATACATTGATGCTAAGATCTGGTATGTGTCAACAAGCGTCATCTGGAATTTATTCATGGTTACCTCTCGGAAAAAAAGTTTTGGAAAATATTGAAAGAATCACAAAAATTGAAATGAATTTGGCTGGAGCTATTGAAATACTAATGCCTACAATTCAATCTGCTGATATTTGGAAAGAATCAGGTAGGTATGATGACTATGGAAAAGAAATGTTAAGAATTCTTGATAGAAATAATAGAGAGCTATTATTTGGACCAACAAATGAAGAATTAATAACCGAAATTTTTAGAACTCATGTAAAAAGTTACAAGGAATTACCTTTGAATTTATATCATACTCAATGGAAATTTAGAGATGAATTAAGACCAAGATTTGGTATTATGAGGGGAAGAGAATTTTTAATGAAAGATGCTTATTCTTTTGATCTTGACTATAAAAGTTCTATTAAATCTTATAATAAAATGTTTCTGGCTTACTTAAGGCTTTTTAAAAATATGGGATTAAAAGCTTTACCAATGAAGGCGGATACAGGACCAATAGGAGGAGATTTAAGTCATGAATTTATAATTATTTCTAAAACAGGAGAAAGTAATGTGTATTTTGATAGAGAAATGTTAGGTCTTGAAAAAAAAATAGAAACTATAGATTATAAATCAGATTTACAACCAATTATTGATAAATATACTAGCTTTTATGCTGCAACTGATGAAAAGTATGATGAACAAGCTTTTATTGGTTCAAAAGAAAATTTAATTAAAACTAAAGGTATTGAAGTAGGTCATATTTTTCATTTTGGACAGAAATATTCTATTCCTATGAAAGCTAAGGTTACTCGAGATGATGGTTCCTCTGCTTCAGTTTTTATGGGTTCATATGGTGTTGGTGTCTCTAGGTTAGTTGGAGCTATAATTGAGTCTTCTCATGATGAAAAAGGAATTATTTGGCCAAAACAAGTAGCACCCTTTTTGTATAATTTAATAAATTTAAAAGTTGGTGACAAAAAATGTGATGAAATTTGTAACGATATTTATAATTTTTTACTAAAACAAAATATTAACATTTTATTTGACGATAAGGATGAGAGCCCAGGCTCTAAGTTAGCAAGAGCAGATTTAATTGGAATGCCTTTTCAGATTATTATTGGGCCAAAAGGAGTAAAAGAAGGTGTTTATGACATAAAATTCAGAAATAGTAATGAAATTAAAAAATTAAATATTGAACAGCTTTTTAATTTCATTTCAGATAATAAATAAATTAAGGTAATTTATGTTCATAACTGTTTTAGAAAAGTTTATTGCTTTACGCTATCTAAGATCCAGGAGATCTGAGGGATTTATATCAATTTCTGCTTGGTTTTCTTTTTTAGGAATTTTATTAGGTGTTGCCACATTAATTGTAGTGATGTCGGTAATGAATGGATTTAGAACTGAGTTAATAGATAGAATATTGGGAATAAATGGGCACCTAGTAATTTATCCAAATGAAGGTAATTATATTCAAGATTATAATAATGTTATTAAAGATATTATTAACATAAAAGATGTTGTTGCTGTAACGCCTCAAATTGAAGGTCAAGCTTTAGCAAGATCTAAAGATTTTATAAGTGGTGTAGTTGTAAGAGGTGTTATGTGGACAGATTTACCCTCTAAAAAGCTCCTTTGGAAAAGTTTGAATCAAAAAGCTAAGTATAATTATAAAATTAAAAAAGAATTATTGATTGGATATAGATTAGCAAAAAAGTTGAATGTTTCTGTAGGGGAAAGGCTGACGCTTTTTTCAGCTAACGGTGTTGAAACACCCTTGGGAGTTTTTCCTCAAAAACAATCATTTATTATTGGAGGTTTTTTTAATATTGGTATGTATGAATATGATAATAATTTTATATTTTTGCCTTGGGAAAATGCACAATCATTTTTGTTAACTAATAAAAAAACTCAGATTCTTGAGATATTTTTAAAAAACCATAAATACTCAACTAAACTAAAAAATATTATTAAAAATAAAGTTGGTAAAGAATTAATTGTTTTAGATTGGAAAAATAAAAATAGTACATTTATTAATGCTTTAAATGTTGAAAAAAATGTTATGTTTTTAATATTAAGTTTAATAATTTTAGTTGCTGCCTTTAATATTATTTCTTCAATGATAATGCTGGTTAATACTAAAAGGGCAGATATTGCTCTATTAAGAGCTATGGGAGCCAGTAAACTAGTTATTATAAAAATTTTTTTAATGATTGGTTCTTTTGTAGGTATTATAGGAACTTTTTTTGGAACTTTACTTGGTATTTATTTAAGTATGAATATTGAACAGGTTAGACAATTTTTATCTTTTTTATTTAACCAAAATTTATTTTCACCCGAGGTTTATTTCTTAACTGAATTACCTTCTGAAATTAAGTTTTATGAAGTTTTATATATCATTTCAATTTCTGTAACTCTGTCAATATTAGCTTGTGTATATCCTTCTTGGAAAGCATCAAAGGTAACACCAGCAGAAGCTTTGAGATATGAATAAAAATCCCAAAATTGTTTTAAAAATTGAAAACTTAACTTATTTTTATGAGAGTGGAATAAATAAAATAGAGATTATTAAAAATTTAAGTTTTGAACTGAATGAAGGTGAGATCATAGGACTTTTAGGTCCAAGCGGCTCAGGTAAAACTACCCTACTAAATTGCATTGGTCTATTAGATTTACCAAAGAGTGGATCAATTAAAATTTTAGGTAATAATTGTAATGAAGCAAGTGATTTTGAGAGAACTAAAATAAGATCAAAACAAATCGGCTTTGTTTTTCAAAGTCACAGACTTTTTCCAGAATTTTCATCTATAGAAAATATTGTAATACCTCAGCTTTTATTGGGTATAGAAAAAAAAATAGCTTTTAAAAATGCCCAGGCTCTTCTTAATTTATTAGGTTTGTCTCATAGGGCACTTCATAGACCCGCAAAATTATCTGGGGGAGAGGCTCAGAGAGTTGCAATTGCAAGAGCTGTAGCTAATGCACCAAAGATCATTTTAGCTGACGAGCCAACAGGAAATTTAGATCTTGATTCTGCAAAATTGGTTTTTGATTTACTTTATAAAATTGTTAAAATGTCAAATATTAGTTGTCTAATTGCAACTCACAATATCGATTTGGCAAAAAAAATGGATAAGGTTTATTCTATTGAGAATAAGAAACTGAAATTAATTAAAAATTTTTAATTACCAAATGGTTAATACGTTTATTCATCTAAGAACTCATACAAATTATTCTTTGTCAGAAGGTATGTTGACCTCAGATTATATAGCAAATTTCTGTAAAGATAAAAAACAGCCAGCTTGTGCAATTTCTGATACATCAAATTTATTTGGAGTTTTTGAATTCTCAATTAAATTACTATCTTATGGAGTTCAACCTATAATAGGTATGCAGATAAATATATCAGATGGAAATTATAATGATAATTCAAATGAGATTGTCTTAATTTGTAAAAATGAGGTTGGATACAAAAATTTAGTTAAACTTTCAAATATAATTAACAACCAAGTTAAGATAGGTTTTAAAAAATCTATAAAGTTAAATATTTTAAAAGATTTCAAAGCAGGTTTAATCTTATTGGGTGGTGGAGCAGAAGATGGTTATATTGGTTTCCCAGCATCGAAAAACGATTATGAAATTGCTGAAAAAAGAACGAATTTATTAAAAGAGATTTTTCAGAATGATTTCTATATTGAAATTCAAAGACATGATTTAGAAAGAGAAAAGATAGCTGAACCTATACTTTTAGATATTGCATACAAGGTTGATGTTCCAATAGTTGCTACAAATGACTCTTATTTTAAAACTAAGGAAGAGTTTGAAGCTCATGAAGTTTTAATGATGATTGATAAGGGCTTAACAATTTCATCCAAGAAAACAAGATTCCTTTCTAAAGAAAATTATTTAAAAAATACGAATGAAATGACTAATCTTTTTAAAGATATTCCAGAAGCGATAGAAAACACTATTTTTATTGCAAAAAGGTGTTCATATTGCCTAAGAGAAAAAACTCCAGTTTTACCATCTTTTGTTAGCTCTAATAAAAATTTGTCAGAAGAACAGCATCTTGAAAACCTCTCAACTGAAGGCCTTAAAAAAAGATTAAATTTTTCAGAGCATAACCAACAGGAAGAGAGTTTTGAACATTATTTTTTGAGATTAAAAAATGAATTAAATGTCATAAAAAAAATGGGTTTTGCAGGATATTTTTTAATAGTTTCTGATTTTGTAAAATGGTCAAAAAAAAATAATATTCCTGTTGGTCCGGGAAGGGGTTCTGGAGCTGGTTCGATAGTTGCATGGGCTCTAGATATCACAGATTTAGACCCAATAAAATGGGGATTGCTTTTTGAAAGATTTCTTAATCCTGATAGAATTAGTATGCCAGACTTTGATATTGATTTTTGTCAAGAAAGAAGAGATGAGGTCATAAATTATATTAAAAATAAATATGGTCATGATCATGTTGCTCAAATTATCACATTTGGAAGTTTACAAGCAAGAGCAGCAATTAGAGATGTAGGAAGAGTCTTAGAAATGCCTTATGGACAAGTGGATAAAATTGCAAAAATGATACCGGCAATCCCAGCAAACCCAGTCAAATTGTCTGAAGCGCTGAGTAACGTTGAGGACTTAAAAAAAGAAAAAAATGAAGATGAAGGTGTTTCAAAAGTAATTGACATAGCTCAAGAGATAGAAGGATTAAATAGACATATATCTACTCATGCTGCTGGAATTGTAATATCTGAAAAACCTTTGGCTGATAGTGTACCTTTATATAGTGAATTTGATCAAGAAATACCTGCTACTCAATTTAATATGAAATATGTTGAGAAAGCTGGTCTAGTTAAGTTTGATATTCTTGGGTTAAAAACACTTACTATTATTTCAAAAACAGAAAGTTTGATACAGAAAACTGACTCAAAATTTAAAATTTCCAAAATTAGTTTAGCTGATAAAAAGATATATGAAATGTTGTCTAAAGGAAAAACAGTTGGTGTTTTTCAATTAGAATCGAATGGTATGCAAAATGTTCTTACTGGTCTAAAGCCTGAGAGATTTGAAGATATTATGGCAGTTTTATCTTTATTTAGACCTGGTCCAATGGAAAACATTCCTAAATATATTAATAGGAAACAGGGGTTAGAAAAAGTTGAATATATGCACAGCAAGCTTGCCTCAATACTAAAAGAGACTTATGGGATATTTATTTATCAAGAACAAGTCATGCAAGCAGCCCAAATCTTAGCTGGTTATAGCCTTTCATCTGCTGATATCCTCAGAAGAGCAATGGGTAAAAAGGACAGAAAAGAAATGGAACAGCAGAAGCAAGAATTTATTAATGGAGCTGCCAAAGAAGGTTTATCTTCAGAAATATCTCAAGATATTTTTGAACAAATTTCTGCCTTTGCAGGTTATGGATTTAACAAATCTCATGCAGCTGCTTATGCTCTAATTTCTTATCAATGTGCATGGCTAAAAAGTTACTATCCTCATGAATTTTTCTCAAGTCTAATGACATATGATGATGATAATACTGATAAATTGTTTATTTACCTTAATGATCTAAAAAGATTATCTATCAATTTATTACCCCCAAATATCAACAAAAGTTACAATTATTTTAATGTTGAAATTATTGACAATGATGTAAAGGCAATAAGATGTAGTTTATCTTCATTAAAAAATGTTGGTTCTGAAGCTGTTCGTCAATTAATAGAAATAAGAAACAAGAAAGGAAATTTTAGTAATATTGATAGTTTTATTAATAAACTTCCTTTAAATATAATAGGAAAGAGAGGTCTGGAAAGTCTTATAAAAGCAGGTGCTTTTGACGAATTAGAAACTAATAGAAATAAACTTTTTTCTTCAATTTCAATTATGTTACTTCATTCTCAAAAAATAATTGAAGATGCTATAAATAGTCAGGAAAGTTTGTTTAAAAGCATTAGTAATATAGATTTGTCAGCAAGCTTTAAAAATGAAATTGATTGGAGTGTTTTTTTAAAACAAACAAATGAATTCAGTTCACTTGGTTATCACTTAAATTTTCATCCTTTGAAAAATTATATTAGAACCTTTGAAAAACTCAATATTAAAACTTCTTTTGATTTAACTGAAATCCTTAAATCAAAAAATGATAAAATTGTAAAAATTTGTGGTTTAATTAATAAAATTACAAAAAGAACTTCTGAAAATGGAAAAAATTGGGCTATTGTCGAGGTAAACGATTTAGAAGGATTGATTGAAGTTATTTATTCTGCGAACAATTTATTTAAACTTGAAGAAATTTATGAAAAAGGGCATTTGTATTGCTTAGATGTAAATATCAAATTTGATAAAAATAATAATCCAAGAATACTTGAGATTAAAACTCATGATTTAAATGAACTTGTTTCAAAAAATAATTTTAATGTTGAATTAGAAATTAATGATTTGAGATGCTTAAAAAATATCAAAGAAAGTGTTGTTAATCTAAAATCTGGTAATTCAAATATTATGTTAAATGTCAAAAAAGATAGAAAAGTTATCTTATTAAATATCAAAGAAAAGGTATATTTAGATTCAATTTTTTTAAAAAATGTAGTTAGTATAAATGGAATTAATTCTATTAAATTTAATTAATTAAAAATTAGTTAATAAAATTATTGAAATTTTTGAAAAAATCAATATTTTAACCACAAAACTGTGTAACACTTAGGTTTAAAAACCATCCGGTGATTTTTTTGAGTGTTGCAATACATTAACCGGTAAAGGAAACAACATGACAATACCTACATTTACTATGAGACAGCTATTAGAGGCTGGAATACACTTTGGCCATCATACAAGAAGATGGAATCCAAAAATGGAAGAATATATTTTTGGGGAAAGAAATAATATTCATATTGTTGATTTAGAAAAAACAATGCCATTATTATATAATGCCTTGGAACTATTGCATAATATTTCAAAAAATGGCGGTTATGTTCTTTTTGTTGGTACAAAAAGATCTGCTTCGGAAGTGGTGGCTTCATCTGCAAAAAACTGTGGTCAGTTTTTTGTAAATCACAGGTGGTTAGGTGGAATGCTTACAAATTGGGAAACAGTTTCAAAATCTATTAAAAGATTAAAAGATTTAGAAAAAAAGACAGAAAGTGGTGAGATTCATAGTCTTACAAAAAAAGAAAGATTAAATATTGAAAGAAGTAAAGATAAATTAGAATTAACACTTGGTGGTATTAAGAATATGACCAATACTCCTGATGCACTCTTTATTATTGATATAAACAAAGAATCTATTGCTGTAGCAGAAGCTAATAAATTAAAAATACCCGTTATAGCAGTCTGTGATACAAATACTGATCCAACAAATATTGATTATCCAATTCCAGGTAATGATGACGCAGTTAGAGCGATCTCTTTATATTGTGATTTAGTTGGCTCATCTATATTAGGTGGGATGGAAGAAAATATTAATGAGTCTGTAAGTGATGCTGGATCTTTAGAAGTTAATATAGAAGAAAACCTAGAATTAAAACCTGAAAAACAAAGTGAAGCAGCTTCAATAAAAGGTGATGTTTCAGCTGAAGAAGCAAAGAAAGATGATGCTCCAGCTGAAGAAGCAAAGAAAGATGATGTTCCAGCCGAAGAAGCAAAAAAAGATAATGTTCCAGCTGAAGAAGCAAAGAAAGATGATGTTCCTGCTGACACAAATAAAAAATAACAGAGTTGGAATTAATTAATAACTTTATTTAGGTGTTAAAAATGAGTTTGAATACAAATTTGATTAAAGAATTAAGAGAAAAAACCGGTGCAGGCATTTTAGATTGTAAATCTGCATTATCAGAAAATAAAAATGATATTGAAAAGGCAATAGATTGGTTGAGAAAGAAAGGACTATCAGTTGCAGCAAAGAAAAGTGGAAGAGTAGCAGCAGAAGGATTGATAGGTAATAAAATTCAAGGTGACTTAGGTTGTATTATTGAAATTAACTCTGAAACAGACTTTGTTTCTAGAAATGAAATTTTTCAAAATTTTGTAAAAAATTGTTCTTTATTAGCTTTGAAGAGTGATGGAAATATTGAAACATTAAATAAAATGAAATATTTAAACACTGATAATTCAGTTGAAGAAGAGTTAACAAAAAATATAGCAACAATAGGTGAAAATTTAAATATAAGAAGAATAGAATATATTAAGTTGGATGATGAGGGGTTGATTGTTTCTTATATACATAATTCAGTAACTGAAAATTTAGGAAAAATAGGAGTGTTGATTGCCTTAAAATCAAAGGCAGATAAAATGATATTAATGGATCTCGGAAAAAAAATTGCAATGCAAATTGCTGCAACAAATCCTCAGTCAATAAATATTAAAAATCTAAATATAGATTTAGTTGACAAAGAAAGATCAATTCTAATTGAACAGGCCCTTTCTTCTGGTAAACCAAGAGAAATTGCAGAAAAAATGGTGGAAGGAAGAATAAAGAAATATTATGAAGAAGTTGTTTTAGAGGAACAGACATTTATTATAGATGGTAAATCAAAAGTAAAAGAAATAATAAATGAATTTTCTATTTCAACTGGTCATGAAATTGAAATTTATGATTTTAAAAAATTAGTTCTTGGTGAAGGTATTAATGTGGAAGAAAAAGATTTTGTAGCTGAAGTTGCCGCAACTGCACAGCAGTAAAAATTAATTAACCGAAAGGAAAATAGTGAAGGATCTTAAATGGAAAAGAGTTTTACTTAAGCTTTCTGGAGAATCTCTTGTAGGTGATGGTTCTTACGGAATCAGTCCTGAAATGATAAAATCTCTTGCTTTAGACCTAAAAACTGTTTTCGATTTGGGTATTGAGCTTTGTATAGTTATAGGTGGGGGTAATATCTACAGAGGCCTCTCTGGAGCTGCCAGAGGTATGGATAGAACTACTGGAGATTATATGGGAATGCTTGCAACTGTTATGAATTCATTAGCATTGCAAAATGCTTTAGAAGAAATTAATATTCAGACAAGAGTTCAATCTGCTCTTCCTATATCCGCTGTATGTGAACCTTATATAAGACGAAAAGCATTTAGACATTTAGAAAAAAAAAGGATAGTAATATTTGCTGCGGGTACTGGGAATCCATATTTTACTACTGATACTGCAGCAGCTCTTAGGGCTTCTGAAATGAATTGTGATGTAATGATAAAAGCTACACTTGTTGATGGAATTTACTCTTCAGACCCCAAGATAGATAAGGATGCAATTAGATATGAAAAGTTATCTTATATGGATGTTTTATCTAAAGATCTTCAAGTTATTGATGCTTCTGCTGTATCTTTAGCTAGAGAAAACAAAATTCCTCTCATTATAAGTTCTATTTTCGAAAATGGAAATCTAGTTAAAATTTTAAAAGGAAAAGGTATTTTTACAATTGTAAACTAATCAAGGATAATATAATGGAATTAATAGATGAAAATATTATAAAGCAAAGAATGGATAAAACTTTAATATCTTTTCAAAATGATTTAAATACTATTCGTGCAGGTAGAGCAACAATAAATATGCTTGATACAATTTTTGTAGAAGCATATGGTTCACAAATACCTATAAATCAAGTAGGTAACATAAGTACTCCAGAACCAAGGCTTTTGATAGTATCTGTTTGGGATTCCTCAAATGTGCAGCAAGTTGAAAAATCAATAAGAGAGAGTAGTCTTGGTCTTAACCCAATGATAGAAGGCAATTTGATTAGAATACCAATACCAGCTTTGTCTGAAGATAGAAGAGTCGAACTAACAAAGGTCGCAGGAAAGTATGCAGAGAATACAAGAATATCTATACGGAATATAAGAAGAGATATAATTGAAGATATTAGAAAACAAGAAAAAAACAAAGAAATGTCTCTAGATAACAAACATAAAAATGAAGAAATTGTACAAAATATCACAAATGAATATGTTGTTAATGTAGACAAAATTTTGTCAAATAAAGAAAAAGAAATACTTGAAGTTTGATAAGAAAATATGTCCTGAACATGTGGCAATAATTATGGACGGGAATAGGAGATGGGCTAAAAACAAACGTCTATCTTTATCTTTTGGCTATAAAAAAGGAGTTGAAACATTGTATCAAACTGTTGAGAACTCAATTGAATTAAATATTAAATTTTTAACAGTTTTTGGGTTTTCTACTGAAAATTGGAATAGATCAACTTCAGAAATATCTAAATTAATGACTTTGTTCAGTAATTTTTTAGATGAATCTGTAGAAAAAATAAAAAACAAAAATGTTAGAGTTCGTTTTATTGGAGATTTATCTAAGTTTAATAATAATATTCAAGATAAAATAAATAGACTTACTAGACAGTCAGAAAATAATCTGGGTTTAATATTAACAATAGCTGTTAATTATGGTGGAAGATCTGATATTGTTCATGCTGTTAAAAAATTGATAAACGAACAAAAATTTAATAATATAGATGAAGAACATTTTAGTTCATACATGATGAACTCTGAAATGCCTAATCCAGATTTGTTAATTAGAACAGGTGCGGAAAAAAGATTATCAAATTTTTTGTTGTGGGATCTGGCTTATACGGAATTAGTTTTTTTAAACGCAATGTGGCCTGAATTTGATATGAAGTTGCTTAAATATTCTTTGAATGAATTTAAAAAAAGAGTAAGAAATTATGGTGGAAATTATGACTAAAGTTATTAATAAAGAATTTGTAAAAAGATTTTTTTCATCAATTATCTTAGCTTTATTCCTTGCAGTCATCTCTATTATTGGCATAGAAGCTTATAAGGTTTGTACAGTCTTACTATCATACTTTCTTATAAGTGAGCTAGAGACACTTTTTAAAAAAAAAAAACTTTTTCTATATTTTTCACGTTAATAATAACTATTTTTTACTATTTTGTTCAAATAAAAAATAATGTTTATATATTTTATGAGATTTCTCTTGGTTTTCATTTAATATTAAGTCTATTAACTGGATTATATTTTTATAAACGCGATAATTTTATTTTTTTTTTATTATCGATATTGATAGTTAATTTAATTTTTTGTTTTTACTATTTATTAATTATTTTTAATGACATATATTTTATTTTGTTAGTTATAATTTTAGTAAGTTTAAATGATATTATGGCTTATTTGGGCGGTAAAAAATTTGGTAATTTAAAAATATATCCTAATATAAGCCCTAATAAAACATTAGAAGGTACTGTAATAGGAATAATTTCATCAATACCATTTACATATTATTATTCAGTTCATTTTGATTTAGAAATAAACAAATATATATTTTTTGGAATAGTGATTACCTTTTTATCTTCACTAGGTGATTTATTTGTCTCATATTTCAAAAGGAAAATTAATGTGAAAGATACAAGTTCAATTATACCAGGTCATGGAGGTTTTCTTGATAGATTTGATGGGTATATTTTTTCTGTTCCAGTAGCTTTAATTCTAATAAAAATCTTATTTTAAATCAAAATGAAGAAACTAAAAAAAATAATATTATTAGGTGCTACTGGTTCAATTGGAGAAACAACAATTGAATTATTAAGAAATCAAAAAGATAAATTTAAATTAATTGGTGTTTCAGCAAATACAAAAGTAACAAAGTTAAAAAAAATAGTAGATGAATTTAATGTCAAATATGTTGCTATAAGTGATTTAAATGCTGCAAAAAAAAATGTTTTTGAAAAAAATATTTTAATTGGAAAGAAAGGGTTAGCTGAATTAGCATCAATTAAATGTGATGTTGTTGTTTCCGGCATAACAGGGGCTGCTGGTTTACTTCCAGCAATAATTGCATTAAGATCTGGTAATGATTTAGCAATAGCTAATAAAGAACCTCTTGTCATAGCAGGTGAGTTTTTTATAAAGGAGTCAAAAATCAATAATGCTAAAATTCTTCCAGTAGACTCTGAGCATAATTCTATTTTTCAATGCTTTGACGAAAACCATAGAAAAAATATAAGTCATATAACATTAACAGCATCTGGAGGTCCTTTTCTAAATCTAAATAAAAAATATTTTAAAAATATTCAACCTAGTGATGCTATAAAACATCCAGTATGGCGTATGGGAAAAAAAATTTCTGTTGATAGCGCTACTTTAGTTAATAAAGCTTTAGAAGTTATAGAAGCGGGCTTTCTATTCAATCTTAAATCAAATCAAATTGATGTATTAATTCATCCTCAATCTATTATTCATGGTATGGTTCATTATCAAGATGGCTCTGTTTTAGCTAATTTATCTTACCCAAACATGATTAGTCCATTGAGTGTGGCATTAAGTTATCCAGATAGATTAAACTTGGGATTAAAAAAATTAGATTTAACTAAGATTAGTACATTAACTTTCCAAAAACCAGATTTACAAAAATTCCCTGGTTTAAAGCTTGGTTGGGATATTCTTAATCAAGGTAAATCATATTCAATAATAATGAACGCATCCAATGAAATTGCTGTTGAATTTTTTTTAAAAAATGTCATAAGATTTGATCAAATTATAGAAATGATTAATTATGCTTTAGATAAATTTCAATTTAATTCACCAAAAAACTTAGATGATATAATTGAAATAGATAAAAGAACAAGAATTTTAATGAAAGAATATATTAGAGGAATTTAAATGTTTGAGAATTCGTTTTTATTGTCATTACTAGGCTTTTTAATAGTTTTAACACCATTAGTTTTTGTACATGAACTTGGTCACTATATAGCTGCAATTAAAAATAAAGTAAAAGTAGAAGTTTTTTCTGTCGGATTTGGAAAAGAGTTATTTGGATTTAATGATAGAAATCAAACTAGATGGAAATTTTGTATTCTTCCTTTTGGTGGTTATGTAAAAATGAAAGGAGAATTAATAGTAAATGAAAAAAATTTTCAAAATGATACTAATATAAACAAGGTTAAAAATTCGATTATAAAACCTAATGATAAAAATAATTTCTCGAATGCAAAAGTTAAAAGTGGAAATTTTAATCATGCGTCTTTATTATCAAGATTTATTATTGTTTTATCAGGGCCATTAGCAAATATTATTTTTGGTATGTTATTAATATCAATTTTATATACTTTTCAAGGCAGACTAGTAAATCTACCAATTGTCGGTGAAACTGTAAAAAACTCTTCTGCTTATAATGCTGGTATACTGAAAAATGATCTAATTTTAAAAGTTGACAATCAAAAAGTTGAAAACTTCTATCAACTTAAATATATAGTAGAAAATAATCCAAATAAATTAATTAATATGCAAGTTTTAAGAGAAAATAATATTTTAGATTTTCAATTGACTCCAAATATTTACTTTGACAAACAAACTAATAAAAAAGTTGGACGAATAGGTATAATTGGTAAAAAGGCTGAGAAAGTAAAATTAAATATTTTAAATTCTTTCTATTATGGTTGTTTAGATACTTTAAATATGACAGTTGATTGGGTAAGAGGTCTTATAAATTTAATTAATTTAAATATGAGTTCAAATGATGTAGCTGGGCCAATAGGAATCGCTAAAATTTCTGGAGATGCACTAATTGGTGGTTTATCAAGTTTAATTTTTTTAATGGCAATTCTTTCTATAAACTTAGGTTTGATAAACTTGTTGCCGATACCTGCTTTAGATGGAGGATATATCACCTTGTATTTTTTTGAATTAATTTTTAGAAAACCATTGCCTGAAAATTATCAAATAAAATTAATACAATTTGGAGTTTTTTTTCTTATAAGTTTAATGTTAATTATAACATTTCTAGATTTAAAAAAATATGTGTAAATAATATTGAATATAATGTATGTATAATACTTATGGATTGAGAAGAGGGAAACTTTGAATTTTTTAAAAATTATATTTTTTGTTATTTTTGTATCCATTTATTCATGTTTATCTATTGCGGATGAAATAGGAATAAAGAAATATAGAATAGAAGGTAACCAAAGAATACCAAATAGTTTTATATCAAACTTAGTTAAAAACTTAGTCGGCAAAAAAATTACTGATTCTAAAATTAATGATTTAACAAAAAAGCTATATATGTCCGATTTTTTTGATAATGTAATTGTTACTACTGATAAAGACATATTAATAATAAAGGTTTCAGAGAAACCAATAATTAATGAAATTATTTTTGAAGGAAATGAATTTCTAGAAGATAAAGATCTAGAAGATGTTATAAGTATAAATAAAAGAGAAACTTTTAGTGAAAAAAAACTAAATTCAGCTTTAAAAAAAATTAGAAATGAATATTCAAGTTCAGGAAGATACAGAGTAAAAATAACTGTCAAAAAACTTGATTTACCTCAATCAAGAATGAAACTAGTTTTTGTGATTGATGAAGGAGAGCCAGTAAAGGTGAATAGGATAAACTTTATTGGTAATAAAATATTTACAGATGATGATTTAAGGTCTGTAATTTCTACAAAAGAAGCTTCAATATTTAGAATTTTTGGAAGTAGTATTTTTAAAAAAGAAAATATAATATTAGATAAATCTAAATTAATAAAATTCTATAACACCAGAGGTTATGTTGATTTTAAAGTAATTGCTTACAGAACTGATTTATTACAGGATTATTCTGGTTTTAATATAAATATAATAATAAGTGAAGGTCAAAAATATAAAATTAAAAAGATTATTTTAGAAAATAATATTTTAAAATTAAACAACAAGAATATAAAAAAATCGCTTTCAATAAATGAAGGAGATTATTATGACTTAAGGGCAGTAAATGAAAGTATAAATATTTTAAATGAAACATTGGGATCTAGAGGTTTCTCCTTTGTAAAAATTAAATCATTACTGAAAAATAAGAACAAAGGTCTTCTAGATTTAGTGTTTGTTATTGATGAGGGTCAAAAAAGTTATATTAGAACTATAAATATTTCAGGTAATACTAGAACCTTAGATTACGTAATTAGAAGAGAGTTAACTTTGTTAGAGGGAGACCCTTTCAATGCACAAAAATTAAAAGAATCAATTCAATCTATTAGAAGATTAGGTTATTTTACAAATGTTGACGTAGATCTTCAAGAAACAGATATTGCAAATCAAGTTGATATAAATATTCAAGTTAAAGAAACTTTAACGGGTGATTTTGCATTTGGTGTTGGCTATGATTCTGTTGAAAAAGAACAAATTTCACTTGGTTTAAATGAAAAGAATTTTTTAGGTAAAGGTTTGAAAACAAAGTTTAATATAACCACATCCTCAAAGAGTACAAAATATGATATGGGTATTACAGAACCATATTTTCAAGATAAACCTTTGCTTTTGTCAGGAAATATTTTTGATCAAACAAATGAACGTGGTGATAGAGAGATAGAAAAAACAGGTATGAGTTTTGCTTTTGGATTTGATGTTAAAGAGTATTTCAATAAATTTTCATATTCATTTGTTGAAAGTAAAACTACTAATATTAGCTCATCTAGTGCGTCATCGTTGTCAGGAGAAGAAGGTATAGAAGTTCAAACATCATCTTTAGGATATTCCTTTTTAAATGATACTAGAGATAATTACTTTAACCCAAAATCTGGTCATAGATTTCTTTTTGACTCGTCTGTTGCGGGACTAGGGGGAGATGCAAGATTTGCTAAGATTCAAACAAAATACAAATCATATACTCCTTTTTCTTATGGGGAACATGTTTTATCTTTGTCTGGTAATATAGGTTTCACATCCCCTTTAGACGATGAGAAAATTACAAGCTCAAATCGTTTTTACTTTAATTCTAAACAGGTTAGGGGCTTTGATAGTGGTGGAATTGGACCTAGGGATACGGGAAATGATCATGCCGTTGGAGGTAATAACTATTATTCTGGAACAGTTGAATTTAGAACAAAAAGTTTTATGCCAGAAGATACAGGTGTTGAATGGTCTGTTTACTCAGATTTTGGTTCACTATGGGACACCGACTATCCAAATAATGTAAGAGGAGTTAATGATTCAAGCCCAAGAGTTTCTTCAGGAGTTGCTCTTTATTGGACCACACCAATAGGCCCTCTAAGCTTTATCTGGGGATGGCCAGTTTCAAAAGAAAGTTATGATAAAGAAAACAATTTTAAATTTTCAATAGGAACAAGTTTTTAAATTATTTAATGAAATTATTTTTAATTCTATTTTTACTAATTTTTAATCCTAATTTTGTGTATGCAAAACACTTATACACTTTTAAGAAAATAGATACTTTTTTAGAACTTAGATTCATAAAAGAAAATACATCTATCGGAATAGTAGATTTCAGAAGTGTATTAAAAAATTCAAAAACAATGAAAAAAGTGGGTAAACAATTTTTAATATTTGAAAAAGAACTCAATAAAAAAATTAAAGAAGAAGAAAGAAAAATACGTATAAAAGAATCAAAATTATTGAAGTCAAAAAATAATACTCAAAATTTTAATGATAGAAAAAAAGAAATCAAACAAGAAATTGCTAATTTACAAAAATTTGCTTTTCAAGAAAAAAATAAATTGAATATATCTTTTCAAAACGTTCAAAAAAAACTTAAAGATGTTCTGGCATCAATAATTAAAGAAATTTCCATAAGAAAGGAAATTGACGTTGTGATTTTAAAAGAGAATGCTTTTTTATTTAATGATAAAAAATTAGATTTTTCAAATGAAGCTTTGATGGCTTTTGATAAAAAAACTAAAAACTTAAAAATTACTAAAATTAAGACTGAATAGGTATTAAATTTGAATCATAACTTTTTTAAATTTGTTAATAAAATCACCTTATTTGATGTAATTTCTTTTTTTAAAATTAATTCAGATGAGTTTTTAAAAATTAACGATTTGAGAAAAATTAATCCTAAAGATTTTGAGATTGTAGATTTTTTGTCACTTGATAATTTAAAAAAAAATACTTTGTCATTTATGTCAAAAAAAGCTAATGATTTGAGTTTTGAAAATTATTCTGTCTGTTTGGTTGATAAAGATTTCCCAAAAAATTCTAATCATGATTTTATTAAAATTCCTGTTGAAAATCCTCGTCTAGCATTTTCTAATCTCATTAATTATTTTTGTATAAAAAAAGTAAATAATAAAGATCAAAGTCGGCTAAAAAATAATAGTATAATTTTTGATTCAGTAAAAATAGGCCGTAATTTTAAAATAGGTAGTTTTTCGGAAATCAAAAGTAATGTTGTAATTGGTGATAATGTAACAATAGAAAATGGTGTTACTATTTATGAAAATTGTGTTGTAGGTGATAATTGTATAATTAAAAATGGTGTCAGCTTGGAGTGTTCAATAATAAATAATAGTGTAATAATTAATCAAAATTCAGTAATAGGAAAAGATGGTTTTGGATTTGTTCCTATAAAGGAAAAGACTAGGATTTTTTTTCATATTGGAGCTGTTATTATAGGACAAAATTCATATATCGGTTCTAATACTAATATAGATAGAGGTTTTTTAAATGATACTATTATAGGGAAATCAGTTATGATAGATAATCATGTACATATAGCACATAATTGTATAATTGATGATAATTGTATTTTACCAGGCAAATGTGCTCTTTCTGGTTCTGTGCATCTTGAGAAAAATGTTAAATTAGGCGGGGGTGTAGGAATTGTTGATAATGTTATTATAGGTGAAAGTTCAATAATTACAGCTGGATCAAATGTATTAAAAAGTTTCCCACTTAAAAATAGCAAAATAGGTGGTTATCCTGCTCGAAATCTTTATGATTGGCAAAGAATACAAGTCATTAATAATAAAAGTATTAAAAATCGGAAATAATAATGAATAAAAATAATGTTACATTAGAATACGCTGATATAATCAATCTAATTCCTCATAGATATCCATTTCTTTTGATTGATAGAGTTGAAAACTTGATGGAAAATGAAAAAGCAGTAGGTATAAAAGCTATAACAATTAATGAAGAGTATTTTAAAGGTCATTTTCCTCAATATCCAGTAATGCCCGGTGTTTTGATTATTGAAGCTATGGCACAAACAGCAGCATGCCTTGTTTCATTCTCAAATAAAGATTATCAGGGAAGAAAAGTAGTTTTTTTAACAGGTGTTAAAGAAGCAAAATTTAAAAAAACCATTGTTCCTGGTAATACAGTCTTTCTTGAAGTTACTCTTTTAAATGCAAGAAAAAATTTCTTTAAATTTTCAGGAAAAGCTATCGTTGAAAATCAAGTTATGGCAACTTCTACTTTTTCAGCAATGCTAGCCGTATAAAAATGGAACAAAAAGAAAATAATATTCACCCAACAGCATTAATAAGTAATGATGCAAAATTAATTGGGAAAAATATAAATATAGGTCCCTATGTTATTATAGGTCCAAAAGTTCAAATTAATAGTGGGTGTAATATTAAATCACATTGCGTTATTCAAGGAGATACTGTTTTAGGTAAAAATAATCAATTGTATCCTTTTTGTGTTATTGGTTCAGTCCCCCAGCACGCAAAGTTTTCAGGTGGAAAGTCTAAATTAATAATTGGAGATAATAATATTATTAGGGAGCATGTCACTATGCATCCTGGAACAGAAATAGGAATAAAATTAACAAAAGTAGGTAGCAACGGACTTTTTATGGTTGGTAGTCATGTGGCACATGATTGTATCGTTGGCGATAATGTTGTTTTTGTTAATTGTGCAATTATAGGTGGACATGTAGAAATTGGTGATTATTGCTATATTGGAGGCCACACAGCAATACATCAATATTGTAGAATAGGAAAACATGCTATTATAGGTGCGGGGACAACTGTTGATGGAGATGTTATTCCTTACAGCTCGGTAGTTGGAAGTAGAGGTCGTTTAAGTGGATTGAATTTAGTTGGTTTAAAAAGAAGATCATTTAAAAGAGATGAAATAAAAATTTTAAGACAGGTTTATAGATTATTATTTGGACCGGAAGGTACTTTTAATGAAAGATTAAATGAAGTAAAAGAAGTTTATGGTGATCATTCTACAGTAAAAGAAATTTTAAATTTTTTAAAAAATAATTCTAATAGATCCGTTGTTCACCCAAAGATGGGATAATTATTATGACTATTTCTATTATTGCAGGTAAGGGAGACTTTCCAAAAATAATAGCTAAACACTCAATAAACAATATTGTTATCTGCATAAAAGGTTTATCAAAACCAACCGATTTTAAGAATCCTACAGCAAGAGTTTCATTATTAGAAATTGAAAAGTTAATTGAAAAACTTAATAATCATAAAATTAAAAAAATAGTTTTTGCTGGTAAATTTTTCAGGCCAGATTTAAATAATAATAAAATTGATAATTCATCAAAAAAAATATTAAAACAAATTTTATATAAAGGTGATGAACATGTATTAAATATCATAAAGTCTTTTTTTTTAAAAAATGGTTTTGAAATTATTTCACCATCTGTTTTATTAAAAAATAATTTAATTAAAAAGAATTTGATTATTTCTAAACATTATGATGAAAATAAAATCAATTTTTTGAATAAAAGTGCTAAAAATGGAATTAATTTATTAAATAAAATTTCAAAATTTGATATTGGCCAATCAGTTGTTTTACTAGACAAACATATTATAGGTATTGAAGGACTAGAAGGTACAAATGAGTTAATAAAACGATCTGGACTTTTATTTAAAAAATATTTAAAAACCTTATATCCTTTTGGACCTATTTTAGTTAAATTTCCAAAAAAGCATCAATCGTTAGATCTTGATATGCCTGTTATAGGTATTGAAACAATTGAGTTGTGTAAAGAAAATAACTTTTTAGGTGTTGCTGTCAGCTCATTTGGTACTCTTGTTTTAGATAAAGAGAAAATATTAAATTTTTCAAAATCTAAGGACTTTTATTTTTGTTCTATCGGAGATTAAAATTTTAATAAGAAATCAAAAAGTCAAAGTCTTTATTACTGCGGGTGAAAGCTCAGGAGACTTTATTGCATCCTATGTAATGAAGGGACTAAAGGATTATAATAAAAAGCAATTAGATTTTAAATTTTTTGGAATTGCTGGCCCTAGAATGATTAGCGTAGGAATTAAAAATATTTTTGATTATAAACAGTTAAATTTAATTGGTTTCTTAGAACCATTATTTAAATACTTTATTTTTAGTAAAAATATTGATGATATTGTTGAATTTATAATGAAATTAAAACCTCAACTAATTATAACAATAGACTCAAAACTATTTTCTTTAAATCTTGCTAAAAGACTTAGAAATAGATTTTTAAAGGAAAAAATTGATATCCCTTTAGTTCATATTGTTTTGCCAACTATATGGGCTTATAGACCAAAAAGGGCAATTCAATGGAAAGGAGTTTATAATAGACTATATTCAATTCTACCAAATGAGAAAAAGTACTTTAAAAAATTTAATATTCATACAGATTATATTGGCAATCCAGTATTTGAGAACTTTTTGTTAAAAAAAGATAAGTTTAAAAAGATTAAAAATGGTAATATTTGTTTGTTATTACCTGGTAGCAGAAAAAAAGAGATTAGGTATAACCTAAAAGTAATGTTTCAGTCTGTTAAACTAATAAATAAAATGTTTCAAAATATAACATGGGTTCTTCCAACCCTTGATGTATTCAAAGAGGATATCTTAAAAGATTTAAAAAGAAATAAATTAGAAAGACAAATTAAATTAATAAATTTTAACGAAAACTTTGAACTTGTTTTATCTTCAAAAGTTGCTATTGCATGCAGTGGAACTGTTACAATGCAACTAGCTTTAGCAGGAATTCCAACTATCGGTATTTATAAGACAGACTTTCTAACTGGTTTAATAGGTAAATATTTAGTAAATATGTCAAATGTAATTTTACCAAACTTTATTAATTCCGAACAAACAATTCCGTTTTTATTTCAAGAAAAATGTAATGCTAAAAATATTTTAATAAAATTTGAAGATTTTTATAAAAATAATAAAAAATATTCAAAAATTTTTAATAAATTTTCTATTAAGCTGCTTAGGAATATGAAATATAATCCCAAAGAAAGCAAAAGTAAATTTCAAAAAAACATCTCCCAAGATATATTGAATTTATTAGAAAACTAATCTACCTATCATCTAATTTTACAAAATTTCTTTCTGTTTTTCCTGTATATAATTGCCTAGGTCTACCAATTCTTTGCACTGGATCTGTGATCATTTCATTCCATTGCGCAACCCATCCTACCGTTCTAGCAACTGCAAATAGAACAGTAAACATTTCAGTTGGAAAACCCATAGCCTTTAAAATAATACCTGAATAAAAGTCAACATTTGGATATAATTTTTTTTCTACAAAATATTTGTCATTTAATGCAATTTTTTCTAATTCCATCGCAATATCTAATAGTGGTTCATTTTTCACTCCCATTAAGTCAAGGACTTCATGACAAGTTTCTCTCATTACTGATGCCCTTGGATCATAATTTTTGTAAACTCTATGACCAAAACCAAATAATCTGAAAGGATCATCCTTGTCTTTTGCCTTATCTACAAATGTTTTTATGTTTTCTTTATTTCCTATTTCGGCAAGCATATTTAGTACAGCTTCATTTGCTCCTCCATGAGCAGGACCCCATAAAGATGCTATTCCAGATGAGATACAGGCAAATGGATTAGCCCCAGAAGATCCAGCAATACGTACTGTGGATGTAGAGGCATTTTGTTCATGATCGGCATGTAAAATTAATATTCTATCTAAAGCTTTAGAAATAACAGGGTTATTTTTATAAGTTTCTGCAGGAACAGAAAAACACATATGCAGAAAATTCTCAGAATAACTCAATTCATTTTGTGGATAATTAAATGGTTGTCCTAAAGAATACTTAAATGCCATTGCTGCTATTGTTGGAATTTTAGCAATCAATCTTCTAGATGAAATTAATCTTTGTTGAGGGTCATTAATGTTTGTAGAATCTGGATAAAATGAAGATAATGCCCCAACTACACCAACCATAATTGCCATTGGATGAGCATCTCTTCTAAATCCTCTGTAAAAATTGATAAGTTGTTCATGAACCATAGTATGAAATGTTATGGCATTTTCAAATTCTTCTTTTTCAATTTTATTTGGAAGTTCTCCATTCATAAGTAAAAATGCAACTTCTAAAAAATTACTGTTTTTTGCAAGTTCTTCAATAGGATAACCTCTATGCAACAAAACACCTTCTTCACCATTAATATAAGTTATTTCAGATTCACATGAACCTGTCGCTCCATATCCTGGATCATATGTAAAACATCCTAATTTTGTGTATAATTCTCTAATATCTAAAACTGAAGGACCAACACTTCCTTTTAGAACATTAAGATGTAATTCTTTATCATTAAAAATTATCTTAGCTTTATTTAATTTTTCTTCATTCATAATATTCTTCTCATAAACAAGCATTTAATCGTTTTAAGCAAATCTCTTTTCCTAATGTATACAGAATACTAAATATATCAGGTGTATTCAATTTACCGGTAATAGCTAACCTAATTATAGGTGCCACATCTTTTATCATCAAGTCTTTATCGTTGATATAATTATTTATACTATTTTTTATAACATTTAACTCCCAATCACAAGAGTTTAATAATGTTAAAACTTCATATAAAATTTTTTGATTAGTTTCATTTTTTAAGTCTTCAAAAGAGGTTGCTGTTTGATGCAAATCTCTATCGGATATCCAATCTAAATCTCCTTCGATTTCTTTCAAGAATTTATACCTTTTCACTAAATCTGGTAATAACTTAAAAATTTTAGCAATATAATTTTTATCTGTTAAATCATAAGATTTTGAAATTTTAGAAATTAATAAATTTAAATCTGCATTTTTTAAAAAATTTGAGTTAATATTAATAAGTTTTTTTTCATCAAATCTTGAAGGGGATCTGTTAATTTTTTTCAATTCAAATTTAAATTTATCTACTTCAAAATTTAAAATTTTTTCTTCATTAATTGAGTATCCTAATCTAAGCAAATAATTGTTAATAGCAACTGGATCATAACCTAACTCTTTATATTCCATAAGATTTTTTGCACCATGTCTTTTAGATAATTTAGCACCATCTTGCCCATGAATAAGAGGGATATGAGCGTATACTGGTATTGGCCAATTTAGGTATTTTATAATTTGTATTTGTCTGAAAGCATTATTAAAATGGTCATCACCTCTAATAATATGAGTTATTCCCATATTAAAATCATCTACAACAGATGCCAACATATATGTTGGAGTTTTATCTTTTCGTAATAACACCATATCATCTAAGATTTGATTTTTTATATTTACTTTCCCCTGTACTTTGTCATCAATAGTCGTTTCTCCTGAGGAGGGCATTTTAAGCCTTATTACAAAATCATCATTAGTATTATTCTTTGTTACTTGATTACGATATGGTGATTTGATAGGAATCCCAGTTTTTCTTGATTGAGTTCTTAATTCTTCTAATTGTTCTTCTTTAAGATAACACTTGTATGCAAAGTTTTTATCTAAAAGTTCAAAGGCTATTTTTTGATGATATTTATAACTTTCTGTTTGAAATACAATTTTTTTTGAAGAATGAAAATTTAGCCAACTCATACTATCAATTATCGATTTAACATTATCTAAAGTAGATCTATTTTTATCTGTATTTTCAATTCGAATAATAAAATCACCAGAATTATATTTAGAAAAAAGATAATTAAATAAGGCGGTTCGGGCACCTCCTATATGAAGTTTACCCGTGGGAGATGGAGCAAATCTTGTGACTACTTTCATTGAATTAAAAGCTCAAATCTATATCTTTAATATGAACGCAAAAGTGATGTCAAAACACCTTGGATTTCAACTCTATCAGGGCCATAAATATGTGTTTTAAAATTTTTATTAGCAGGTTCTAGAGCTATACTATGTCCTTTTTTTCTAAATCTTTTTAAAGTAATTTCTTCCCCATCTATCAATGCAACAACAATGTCACCATTATTAGCGTTCTTCAATTTGTTAATAATAACTGTATCATTCGCGTATATACCGGCCTCAATCATTGACTCTCCCTCGACTTTAAGTGCATAATATTCTCCTGTACCAAGGAATGATTTTGGTAAATCTATATAATCATCAAAATCTTCAATCGCTTCAATTGGAAAACCTGCCGCAATTTTCCCCAAAAGTGGAACTTTAGTATTTTCAATTATATTTATTTTTTCTTGTTTTTTATTATTATTATCAAATAAAATAATATCATTTATGTATTGTTGTCCGTTGGGATATTTTTCTGGAAAAAGTGACCTTGCCTTATTTTCTAATCTTTTTACGTATCCACGTTCTTCAAGTCCATTTACAATTCTATGAATTCCAGATTTTGACTTTAAAGATAAATTTATACAGATCTCCTGATATGAGGGAGATATACCACAACTCTCTATGGTTTTTATTAAATATTTTAATAATTGGTTTTGCTTTTTTGTTAACATTTTATATTCGGTTCACTATTTGTTCTACTAAAATTTGAATTGTATGTCAATATCTTTAAAATAAATTAGGAAATTTAATAAAATTTACAATTTGTCCTGCGTCAATTTTGTTTTCAAATGGTTTTCTGATTATCAAGCAATTAGCTTGAGAAAAAAATGAAGTCATAGAACTATCTTGCTTTTTAAAAGGAGTTAAAAGAATTTCTTCATTTTTATATATAAAAACACTTCTAACAAAATCCATTCTTCTATCATTTTCTTCTAAGGATGTAGTGATTTTACCTCTGTAAATTGTAGGAAAAAAGTTATTTTTACCTTTCATTTTATTCATTATGGCACTTAAGAAAATCAAAGAACAAACCCCAGTTGATACTGGATTTCCTGGCAATCCCAGTAAAGCTGTACCTTTATAAGTTCCAAAAACCAGAGGTTTACCAGGTCTCATAGCTATTTTCCAGAAATTTATCTTAGTATTTTTTAATTTTTCTTCAAAAATATTTTTTAACATATCATATTTTCCTACAGATGCACCTCCTGTAGTTAGCAAAAGATTACAATCTAGGTTCTTTTCAATTATTCCTTTTAATGATATTTTATTATCTTTAGCTATTGGAAGGATTCTAGCTATACCACCTAAGGTTTTAACTATAGATGACAGCATCACTAGATTACCACTAGGAATTTTATCTTTTTGACTTAAATTTCCAACCTTAAGAATTTCGTTTCCTGTTGAAATGATACCAATTATTGGCTTTCTAACAACATTTAACCAAAAATTTCCTGACATTGCTATTGAGCCAATATTTCTTGAGTTAATTAATTGATTTTTATTTAAAATTATATCCCCTTTGCTAAAATCTAATCCCTTTTTTCTAACAAATTGATATTTTTTATATTTGTTTTCAATTAACTGAATATTTTTATCTTTTAATTTTTTAATATTTTCTTGGATAATGATTGTATCTGTGCCGATAGGAAGTTTAGCTCCAGTATAAATTGCAACTGTTTGTTGAGACTGAACCTTTCCTTTAAACGGTTTACCTGCAGCGGATTCGCCAATAACTTTAAAAGTATTATACCTATTTTTTGAGTTAATTGCATACCCATCCATTGAAGAAACATTAGAACTCGGATTAAAAGTTTGAGCATAAATTGGTTCAGCAGAAATTCTTCCTAAGGATTTAGTTAATTCTATATCTTCATCAGTTAATTTATTAAATTGTTTAACAATCTTTCTTATTGCTTCATCAACGCTAATTAGTTCATTTTTGGGCATTATAAACCCCTGACTTTCCTCCAGATTTATGAATTAGTTGAATTTCAGAAATAGACATAGACTTATCCAAACTTTTGCACATATCATATATAGTAAGGGCTGCGACTGAGGTAGCTATTAAAGCCTCCATTTCAACGCCAGTTTTCCCAATTAAAGACGCTTCAGATTGAATATGAACGCAAGATTTTTGTAAATCTGGTTTAAAATCAATTTTAATGTATGAAAGAGGTAACGAATGACATAATGGTATTATTTCATCTGTTTTTTTTGCTGCAATTATTCCCGCAATGTTAGCCACTTGAAAAACATCTCCTTTTTTTATCTTATGATTAAGTATTTCCTTAAGTGTCTCTTCCCTCATTGATACAATTCCAGTCGCAATAGCTATTCTTTTTGTTTCAGTTTTTTCATTAATATTAACCATTGACGGGTTTCCTGATTCATCAAAGTGTGTAAATGATTTATTCTTCATATTTTAATCTTTCTATTTTTACTTTATTTAACGATTTCTCTAAATATTTCTCCAATATCACTATTTTTCATAAAAGCTTCTCCAATTAAGAAATTATTAAATCCTTTTAATTTTAACAAAAGTAAATCTTCTTTTTTTGAAATTCCACTTTCTGAAATTGGAGTTTTATCATTATCAAGATATTTTATTAATGTAATTGAGTTTTGAATATTTACTTCCATTGTCTTTAAGTTTCTATTATTTATTCCTACCATAGGCGACTTTAACTTATTTGCCATTTCAATTTCTTCTGGACTATGTGTTTCAAGCAAGACGTCCATTCCTAGTTCTATTGCTTCGTCTTCAAACTCTCTTGCTTGATTAAAAGAGAGGCATGATAGAATTAAAAGAATACAATCTGCATTTAAAGATCTTGATTGAGATATTTGCCAACTGTCAATTATAAAGTCTTTCCTCAAAACAGGTAATTGAACCACTTCTTTGACCTTTTGAATATAACTATTATCACCCTGAAAAAAAAATTTATCTGTTAAAACTGATAAACAATTAGCGCTGTTAGTGTTATATTCAATTGCTATTTGAATAGGATCAAAGTTTTTTCTAATTATACCTTTACTTGGAGAAGCTTTTTTTATTTCAGCAATAATTCCAAAACTACTATTTTTTTTTGAGAGTTTTTCATAAAAATTTCTTGGTTTATCTATTTTTGATATTAGATCTTTTATCTCAGATTTTGAGTGTAATAATTTTTCGTTTTTCACTTCATTTTTTTTGTGTTCAATAATTTCTTTTAATGTTTTCATATCTTTAACTATTGGACATGTTAATTAAATCATTCAGTTTTTTTATTGCATGACCATCTGCAATGGATTTTTCAACTCTTTTTTTAGCTGCTATTAGGTTAGGAGCATTACCAGTTGCAACTAAACCTGCAGACGCATTAAAAGTAACTATATCTCTAAATGGACCATTTTTACCATTAAGTAGTTGTAATATTTCTCTAGCATTTTCATCAGGATTTCCACCTTGTAAATCTTTAAGATTCACTCTTGATATTCCAATATCTTCTGGTGTAATTTCAAATTGATTAATCTGATTATTCTTAAGTTCGACACAATAGGTTTTTCCAGTTGTAGAAATTTCATCCAAGCCATCTTTCCCGCATACAATCCAAGCATTCGTTGAACCAAGTTTTTTGAGCGCTTGGGCAAAAGGTAATAATAATGATTTTGAATAAACCCCAACCATTTGTTTTTTTACAAAACCTGGATTAGACAGGGGACCTAAGAGATTAAAAATAGTGCTAAAGCCAAGTTCTTTTCTAACACTCATAACATATTTCATTGCGCTATGATGTTTAGGTGCAAAGAAAAAACATATACCGCATTCTTTAAGACATTTTTCTACGTTTTTAACGTTATTTAGTATATTGACGCCAAGACTTTCTAAAACATTAGCAGATCCAGATTTTGAGCTTGCTGAATAATTACCATGCTTTGCTATATTCATACCTGTTCCAGCTAAAACTATTGCCGTTGCAGTTGATATATTAAAAGTATTGTGTCCATCACCCCCAGTGCCAACAATATCTATAGAATCAAAAGGGACATTGATTTTGATAGCTTTTTCTCTCATAATATTAGCACCAGCTGCTATAACATCTGAAGAAAATCCATTTGTCATCAGGTTTATCTTTAATGAGGTCAAAAAAGAAGAAATTAGAATATCAGAAGCCTCACCAGACATAATGAATTCAAAACAAGACTTAGCTTGCTCATAATCTAAAGTTTCATTTTCAGTAATTAAAAAAATATATTGTTTAAATTTTTGAATATCCATTTTTACACCATCTTAAAAGAACTAAAGTTATACTAAAAATTTAGCAAATTTAAAATATGATAATATTATTTTGATATGTTGACTAATCAAATTAATATATATATAAAACCTTTATATTTTGAGGCAAAGATGACGTTAACAAAAACATTTATTCCGAAAGTTAAAGATTTAAAACGAGAGTGGTATATCGTGGATGCAGATGGTCTAGTTTTAGGAAGATTAGCTGCAATTTTAGCAAATAGACTTAGAGGTAAGCATAAGCCATATTTTACCCCTAATATGCAATGTGGTGATAATATAATTGTCATTAATTGTGAAAAAATTAAATTAACTGGTCAAAAATTAAATAAAAAAACTTATTTCAGGCATACTGGCTATCCTGGTGGAATTAAATCCACCACGCCAGAAAAGATTTTGAATAGCGATAATCCATCAAAAGTTATCAAACTTGCTGTTCAGAGAATGATTCCAAAAGGGCCTTTAGGAAGAAAAATTTTAAAACAATTACACTTGTTTAAAGGAAATGATCATGATCATGAAGCTCAAAAGCCTAGGAATCTTGATATTAAGTCTATGAATAGAAAAAATAGTTAGGTTAAAGGTATTTTAAGATGAATGAAGAAACAATGGATATTAATAATGATAAACCCGAAGTTGAAAAAAAACTTATTGAAACTCCAGAAGTTGAATCTGAGGTAAAACCAAAAATAGATAATTTAGGTAGAACTTATGCTACTGGAAGAAGAAAAGATTCTACAGCTAGGGTTTGGGTTAAAAGAGGTGTTGGACAAATTTCTGTGAATGGTAGAAAAATAGACGAATATTTTTTTAGACCTGTTCTGCAGATGCAGCTTAATCATGTTTTTGAAGTTGCTAAAAGGGAACAACAGTTTGACGTAGTAGCAACAGTTAAAGGTGGAGGCCTTTCGGGACAAGCTGGAGCTGTTAGGCATGGGATAAGTAAAGCACTTACCTTTTTTGAACCTGAACTAAGATCTTCTTTAAAAGCTGCTGGCTTGTTGACTAGAGATTCACGAACTGTTGAGCGTAAAAAATATGGAAAAGCAAAAGCTAGAAAAAGTTTTCAATTTTCAAAAAGATAATCTTTTTAGTTATTTTGTATTTAACACCTTTAGTATAATATCATGTTGCCAATTAATATAGCTATTGCAGGAATTGGCAATGTTGGTCAAGAAGTTCTAAAACAGCTTCTTAATTCAAAAGAATTTAAAGACAAGTTTATTATTGCTGGTGTTTCCTTCAAGAATAAAAAGAAAAAAAGAAGTATAAACTTGTCAAAATTCAAGTTTTATAAAAATCCAATTGATCTAGCTTACGATGATAAAATTGATTTAGTTATTGAATTAATTGGTGGTGAGGAAGGCATTGCTAAGGACTTAAGTTTTGCTTGCGTTAGAAATAAAAAAGCTTTTGTAACTGCTAACAAAGCTCTAATTGCAAGACATGGTTTAGAATTATCGAGAATTGCAAAAAAAAATAAAGTTTTTGTTGGCTTCGAAGCAGCTGTTGCTGGCTGTATACCAATTATAAAAGTTATTAAAGAAAGTTTGATATCTAATGAAATTCATCAAATCACTGGGATTTTAAATGGAACCTGCAATTACTTATTAGATGAAATAGAAAAAAAATCTTCTAAGTTTGAAGTGGTTTTAAAAGCAGCTCAAAAGTTAGGTTATGCTGAAGCTGATCCAACTTTTGATATTGAAGGTTTAGATGCGGCTCACAAAATAATAATTTTATCTAGTTTAGTTTTTGGAGAAATGCCAAATTTAAAAAACTTATATGTGAAAGGTGTAAGTGATATAACTTTAGATGACATTAGGTTTGCTAATACTTTTAATTACAAAATAAAATTACTAGGAATATCTTATAAAAATAAAAATAATTTTCAATGCTCTGTAGAACCATGGTTAATTTCAAATACTCATCCATTATCAAAAATTGAGGGAGTTTTAAACTCTATTCAAATCAATTCAGACCTTTGTGGCCCGTTAATTATAACTGGAGCAGGGGCGGGTTCAAAACCTACTGCTTCATCAGTTTTATCAGACATACATGATTTTCAAATGAATACAAATAGATTTGGATTATTCCATCAAGCCATATTAAATAAAAAAAATAAAATCAATAAAACAATACCTTATAAAAATATATTAAAGTTTTATATGAGAATAACAGTTGTAGATAAATCGGGTGTCTTGGCGGATATAACTTCTATTTTTAAACAAAATAAAATTTCTATTCAGAGTTTTTTTCAAGACGTGAAGCCTGACGAAAAAGCTACAGATTTAATAATTATCACACATCAAATAGATAGAAAAATTATGGAAAAAGCTTTAAAGAAAATTAAGCAGTTAAAGGGTGTTGTTAAACAACCTGTTAACTTAAGTATTTATGATTAAAGAAACATATGTATCAAGAAAGCAAAAATTATGAATTCTTAAATAATTTTTCTGTACAAAAAAACTTATGGAAATTAATACCTTTTGATACTGAATCAGAACATCTTTCGCTTTACTTAAATCAAAAATATAATGTACCTACAATGTTAACACCATATCTAAAAAGAATTGGTATTAATAAAAATAACTTTAAAGCTTTTTTTGAGTCTAAAATTAAAGACTTTTTTCCTGATCCATATTTATTTGTAGATATGGAAAAAACAGTTCTAAGGCTTGTTGATGAAATTGAAAAAAAAAGACCAATAGGTATTTTTGGAGATTATGATGTTGATGGAGCTACATCTGCAGCTATGTTACATCTCTTTTTTAATTATTGCGGTTTAAAATCCTTTATTCATATTCCAGATAGATTTTTAGAGGGATACGGACCCAATATTGAAGCTTTATCTGATCTTGTAGAGAAAGGTTCAAAACTAATTATTACTGTTGATTGTGGAATCACTTCATTTGAACCACTTCAAGCGATGAAAAATACAGATATAGATGTCATAATTGTTGATCATCATAAACCTATTGATGATCTTCCTCCTGCTTATTCTATAATTAATCCTAAAAGAAAAGATAGTAATATAGGTTTCGAATACTTGTGCGCAGCAGGAATAACTTTTATTTTATTAGTTGGGTTAAACAGAGAATTAAAAAAAAGAGGTTTTTTCAAAGATATTTCTGAACCAAATTTAATTAATTTTTTAGACATGGTTGCTTTAGGTACTGCATGTGACGTTGTTCCATTAATAGATCTTAATAGATCATTGGTTAAAAATGGTTTGAAAGTAATGTTTGAAAGAAAAAATATTGGTTTAAAGTCACTTTCAGATATATCTAATATAAATTCATCTCCTAATTTAGAAGTTTTAAATTTTTCCTTAGGGCCAAGAATAAATGCTGGTGGAAGAATAGGTTCAAGTAAGTTAGGTGTTAACTTATTGATTGAACAAAATGAAGATAACGCAAAAGAGATATCTTTAAAGTTAGATAATTTGAATAATAAAAGAAAATTACTTACCGCTAAAATTGAATTGGAAGCAATCGGCATAGTAGAAAGTGAAATAAATGAAAATCAAGGTAAATTACCAAGTATTATATTAGTAGCAAGTGAAGAATGGCATGAAGGTGTTGTTGGAATTGTGGCAAGTAAATTAAAGGATAAATATAATAGACCAGCATGTGTTATCTCAATTACTGAGAATTTGTGCAAAGGCTCTGGTAGATCTATTCCTGGAGTTTCATTAGGTTCTTTATTTATAAAGGCGGTAGAAGAAAAGATACTTTTAAAAGGGGGAGGACATGATATGGCAGCAGGCCTGAGCATCAAAAAAGATAAAATAGAAGACTTTAGAAATTTTCTTAATTCAAATATTAAAAATTTAAACAAAAATATTTACAACAATGATATCACAAATATTGCTGCTATTGCTAGCGTCTCTTCTTGTAGTTTTGAATTGGCCCAATGGATTGAAAAGCTTGGCCCTTGGGGAGAAGGTGTTCCAATTCCAAAGTTTATAATAGAAAATTCACAGATTAAAAATATTAAAAGATTTGGTATAAATATGGAGCATATTTCTTTTACAATTTTTGATAATACAGGTGAAATTCAATGTAAAAAATTTAATATTTTAAACACACCATTAAATAAAGTCTTATCAAATACTTCAAATAAGTTTTTTAATATTCTGGGAATTTTAAAGATAGATAGTTGGAATAATAGAAATAGACCAGAGTTTCAGCTTCTAGATATTATTATTTAAATTCTATCTTGATTTATAAACAAATTTTGTATAATTATGTTTTTAAGGCCCCTTCGTCTAGCGGTTTAGGACATCGCCCTTTCACGGCGGCAACACGGGTTCGAATCCCGTAGGGGTCACCACTCATATTCTCAAACAATATTAATAATTTGTGATGACTATGACTGAGTCATTTTGCTGTTAAAAATCACTCTTGTTATAGTTTTTATAATTTATGAACCAAAAAAATATGTAATGATTTATACATATTATTTTTCTTGTGATGCTAAAGTTAAAATTATATAAGATTAAATGATTTATAATTAAGGAGTATTAGGATAATGGATGGATTTTGCTGCGGCCCAGGTTATGCTAGTCCTGCCGATGCAATTAAAGCACCTGCAGAAAAGTTGCTTTACACTATCGCTATTTATACTGGTACAGGAATTCAAAAGCCTGATTATTTAGCAACGGTAGATATTAATCCAGATAGTCCATCCTATTCACAAGTTATTCATCGGCTTGAAATGCCTGGGATTGGTGATGAATTACATCACATGGGTTGGAATGCTTGTTCATCATGTTATAATGATGAAAAGATGAGTAGAATGTATCTACTTGTACCAGGTGTTAGATCTAATAATATTTATGTAATTGATACAGCAACCGATCCATTAGCACCGAGGCTTCACAAAATAATTGATGGTGCTGAGATCAAGTCAAAAACTAATCTTTCAGGACCTCATACCGTCCATTGTCTTGGAAGTGAAATAATTATTTCTTTTCTTGGTGATGCAAGTGGCGAAGCTCCTGGAGGCTATTTGCATCTTAACAAAGACTTTGAGATTGTTGGTAGATGGGAAAACTCGATGGGAGATATTCCATTTAGTTATGATTTTTGGTATCAACCTCGTCATAACATTATGATTAGTTCTGAATGGGCAGCACCAAATACTTTTATGCCAGGTTTTGACCTTGAAGAAGTAGGACACCTAAAATATGGACGTCGTCTTCATTTATGGGATTTTAAAAAGAAAGAACCTATTGAAACAATGTATCTTGGCGAAGATGGATTGATGCCTCTAGAAGTAAAATTTATGCATAACCCAGATAGCACTCATG
>MDSV01008400.1_pt1 | contig 35198 bp, 36 predicted proteins | sample 810851 | NCBI WGS metagenome assembly MDSV01 (sample SAMN05326640, study PRJNA326480) | marine metagenome | isolation source: seawater | place: Atlantic Ocean: North East | collected 2012 | reverse complement strand
TATAGAGCCTTTTAAGAGGAGTTAATTATGGCTAAATTTATAAAATCAAAATTTAAAGTTTTATGGGGAACTGTTTTCGCATTCTTTTATGGCTTTTTTGCCAGCGATGTAATTGCGCAAGAGGATGATGCTGGTTCCGAAGAAGTTTCCGAAGAAGTTGAAGAAAAGTCAGCTGATGGTAAAGAACTAAGTCCTGGTGCTATTGCTGCTGCAGTTGCTGCTGCGGCTGCCCTAATAGGTTCTGATGGAGATGGTGGTTCTGCCCCTGCTCCTGTCCCTACTCCGGCTCCGACTCCAGCTCCGACTCCGGCTCCAACGCCAGCGCCTACTCCGGCTCCGACACCGGCTCCAACTCCAGCTCCGACACCGGCTCCGACTCCAGCTCCAGCTACAGCTACTAGTACAAGTACATCTACTAGCACAAGTACATCAACAGGTACTTCAACAAGCACGAGCACAAGTACAAGCACTAGTACTAGTACATCAACTGGTACAAGTACAAGTACAAGTTCTGGAACATAAAATTTGTAATTCTAAAAAACGGGCTTGAAGCCCGTTTTTTTTATCTTAAGAAACCATTCCATTGATTAATGAAGTCATTATAAGAAGAATTATAAATCAATCCTCTTAAATTCTTTTCATGCATTAGTCTTGCGCCGCCATCTCTTGTTAATGGTGATAATTTAAAATTAGTATAAGATCCTTCGTATCCTCTTGATAATAAGTCAAGTGGAATTTGAAAGTAAAAACCTTTATCAAAACTTCCCTCACCAAAAATTTCAGCTGAGACATTAGTCCTAGTAAAATAGATACCAGCTTTAAAGCCAGAAGGAGTTCTTCTTGATAAATCTAAGGTATAACCGTCATCTTTTGCTAAATATCTTCCGAAACTGAAAATTGACTCAATTCCAAGTGGTAACATATAACCAATATTCAAATGTCCGGTAGTAGTTTCGTATTCTCTAAATTTAAACATTTGATCAAATGTTCTTTGATTTACATAAAATATCTCACCGCCAAAGCTAAAATCAGAATTAAAAGGCTTGTAAAGAAATTCACCCCCTAATCCTCCATACATAGTTTCAAATAATCCTCCACTAATTTTTGTATAAAGATTTTTTCTTGGAGACCAGACGTAATCTAACTGAAGCCTTGTAATGAAAAAATCCTCTTTCTTTAAATAATCTACGAGATCAGTCCTGACGTGCTCCATTCTTGAAGCTGGGCCGGATAATGTATTTTCAATATTGTTATAAAGTGAATAATTAATCTCAGACGATAATAGAAAATTTCTATTAAATTGTATTTCGCTAATATGTTGAAGCGTGATTGCTCCTGAATAGAATTTTTCTGGAACTCCAATATGTGAAATCAAAGCTGGTTTTAATGTTGAAAAAATAACAGGGAATTTAACCAATGGTTGAAATTCATCATTTTTATAGCCTTGGGGATCGCCAGAATCTATTTTTGTGTAATATTTTTTAACTTCGATTGGTGTCTTTTCTATGTCTTCAAAATGATTAGCAATATATGTAATATTGTTTAGTTCAACTCCAGCATTAATATGACTTATATTTATTTGACTTAAATCAATAGAATTAAGATTTGCTGTTTCATTTGCAATGAAAGCAGCATAAGAAGATGATCTAATTGCATTTCTGTGCTGTGAGGTTGATATTGATATATCAAGCTTATTATTTTCAACGGATGCAGTTTGCAGCAATAAATTATTATTATTGAGATTATTAAGTAATTCTTCATAGAACACTTTTTCTGATTGTTTTTCTTTATTGATTTTTGATATTTTGGGTTCAAATTTTGGCTTTTTATATAACTCTTCGCCAAGTTTAAGATTAAAATTAAAAGAAAGGTTTAGAGTATTACCTTTGATTCTTGAAACCTCTAATGATAAATATTTATTAACCGGGAAGCTGAATCCATAATTTAACGAACTGTCTTTAGATCTTAACTCTTTAATTGCGTCTCTTCTGTTGTTTGCTGAAAAATCAAAATAATTTAATGGATCGTGCTCTACTTTAAGCTTAATTCCATTTGTATTTGGAATCGTATATTCCAGGCCACCAAAAATAGAGGCATTCCCTCTGAACCATAAGTCATATGAAGGGGTTCCACCTTGACTAATATTATCTGATGTTTCTTGGCGATATCTTAGCTTATTTGATATTTTGCTTAAGGGGTTTTTAAATGAGTTTTCGCCAACAAACTTACCCCATCCCATTCCAACTGATAATTTAATATTATCTAATTGTGTTGTAGAAACAATGTATTCTTTAGTAAATAACCCCGTTCCAGCAAAATCATCCAAACCAACTGCAAAATTAACATTTTTTGCATATTTAGGCCTATAAATAAACTTTACATTAAAACCTTTATCTAAATAATGACCTGCCACACCATTACCCTCCCATGTAAGGTCTGATGGCCTATAATAAAAATAACTCGCTTCAAGCCAATTAAATGGAGAAACAGTTAAAGCCCCAAATTTCCATATATCATTCCTATTTAAGTTAATAGATAAAGATCCTTCCTTTTGTGATTGAGCCGAGGGTATTTGTATTATTCCAGTTTGACCGAAAGAATTGAAAGATAAATTTGAATCGTTATAAGGCCAAGAATAAAAGGATGAACTTAAAGAGGCAGAAAAAATTATTAAAAAAAAAATTTCATCTAGTTATTTAATGATGAAATTGAAGCAACACTCAAAGCTAAGCTGCTAATTATGGGAGCCCAAACGGCAGCAACTTGAATACTATTAGATAATTCAGCTGTTCTTGGAACATATATAATTGAACCCGGATATATCGGAATTCTATTATTGCCATTTATAAATGAAATTCTTTGATTTCTAACGTTTATACTTTGTGTTAATCCATTTGGATGAACAACAAAAATTAAACTTTTATCACCTGAATTTAATATTCCACCAGAACCTGACACATAATATGAAACATCTTTATTTGGTACATATCTTATGGCGCCAGTATTATTAACCTCGCCATATACATATACCTGTTGGGTAATTAGTGGGATCATTATTTCATCGCCATCCTCCAACAATGTATCAAGATCAGGATTTGCAGATATAGCATCTAAATCAAATTCAGCAATAACTCTCCCAGTGTCAGGAGCATTTCTGAGTTCCTCAAGAATTAATGGGAGGCTGCCTTTATCGCTTGCTATATTACCAGGACCTGCATTTTCAATTATGTTTCTAAGAAATGAGCTATAAAGGCGTTCTTTAGCATCTTTGTTAATTTCAAGACTCCTAACATTATTCAAATATCCGCCAAAAGAGTATGCATTAGATTCATATCCTCCAGCCCTAGTAATGATATCCTTAAGAGTCTCTCCTTCAGAAATTTTATATACTCCAGGTATTTTTACAGCTCCACCAACTTTTACATTACCAAATTTAAATTCTTTTATAATTAAGGTATCGTTATTTGCTGCAACAATAGTTTTTAGATCATCATATGATGGGCTTGAAGTTAAAATATTTTCTCCAACAGTTCTCTCAAGCTTAATGCTTTCTAGGTCAGATTCTGAATTTAATCCATTAGAAAATTCTATTAAATCAATTAGAGTTTCACCATCTTTAAGCTCATAAAAACCCGGTCTTTTAACACCAGATATGACGTTAACAATTTTTTGTGAAGAGGAAACAACTATACTGTCACCAGATCGAAGTCTCGTATTAGAATTAAATTTACCGAAAATAAATAAATTATATAAATCAATAGTATTAATAGTTTCATTATTTCTAATATGTTTTATATTCCTGTAGCTGCCATTTTCATCAATTCCACCAGCCATATTTAAAGCATGCAGAATGTTTGAGTTTCCATTTAGGGTATAAATGCCAGGATTATATGCATTACCAGTTATTAAAATTTGTATATCTCTAATGTTAGTAAGAGAGATAAATGCTTCAGTTGCTATGAAAATTTCTTTGATTTTTGCTTTAATTAAAGATGAGGCTTCAACAAGAGACAATCCAGCTACATAGATTTTTCCAACATCAGGAATATTAATAGAGCCGTCTCTTCTAACAGAAATCTCTTCCGAGAAATCAGATTGTCCTACAAGTTGAATTTCTAGAATATCACCAAAATCAAGAATGTAATCATTATCAAGATTTGGTTCATTGATGGGCATGAAGGAAGATTGCATGACGTCAAAGAATTTTTTACCAAAAACATCTAGACTTTCATCTCCTTCACCATCTGGACCTATGTTTTTATCGATCATCGTTGAAGCCGCTCTATATACCGGATCTTCAGTCATTTTCTTGCCCTTCATTTGTTCTTCAAGATCCTCTTTTACACCATCAGGCAAGCTATCAAGATACTCCTCATCTAGATCAAAAATTTCTTGTGATACTAGCAAACTTGATAAAATAATTAGTGAAGATAAAAATAACTTATTCATTAGTTAATATTCTTGCGTAATTTATTTGATGGTCTAAAGCTTAATTTATTCATAGACGGTATTATATAGGATTCTTTTGTTTTTGGGTTTCTTCCTAATCTTCTAACAGTTTTTTTAAAGAAAAAAGTTCCAAAATTGCTAATTTTCACTTCTTTGGATTTAGCATTTTCTTTAATAGCTGAAAGAAACTTGTCAATCAAAGATATACATTCTTTTGAAGAAATATTAGTATTTTTTGAAATTTCTTTTGCAATATTTGCTTTGTTACTCATAGTATTAAACCTGGAATCTCAACATCTCCAATCTCTAAAGACTTTTTAATTATATCATTCATTACATCATCAACATCTTTATCAGTAATTGTGTTTTTAATAGATTGAAAGGTAAATCTAAAACCAATTTTGACTAGATTATTTTTAGCATCATGATAAAAATCAAATATAAAGGTATCTTTTAAAATTTCTGAATTATAACCAAAAACGATATTTTTTAAATCAGCTAACTTATCAATATTTTTTAATGAAAAAGATAAATCTCTAATTGATAAAGGAAATTCTGAAATTGGTTTATATTTAATAAAATTAGCTGGCTCATTCGCTAATGGCTTATATTTAAAAATATCATCTATTATTGAATCTATATTAAACTCACAATAAAAAATTTCATTTTTAGACTTAGAATTAATATCTTTTTTAGAAATTTTCTCAATATAAAAATCATTTTTTTCTAAATATTGACCAAAATTTTCTTTAAAAAAACTTTCATTAATACTTTTAGAGAAATCTCTATAATTCTTTGCTAGGCGACCGCTAGCAATAATTCCAAAAAATTTTTTTTGTATTATTTCATCTTCATGTGTATATACGTTAGCAACTTCAAAAAGCTTAATAGAATCATTTTGTCTTCTTTCGTTGTAGAGAAGATTTTCAATCAAACTTTCTTTGAGATTGTGTCTTAAGAAATTTTTATTTGAGTCTAATGGATTATCAATTTGTATTGAACTTTTTTTAGAGTGTTGAACAAAAGGAAAGTTAATTACCTCAAAAAACCCTTTATCAACAAGTAAATTTTTAAAAATTGTTGATTTATCATTATGTTTTTCATAAGAATTTTTAGAAACGATATATTCTTTCGGTGGTATATTGTCATATCCTATTATTCTGGCAATTTCTTCAGCAATATCATTTTCTGCAAAAATGTCCGTTCTAAATGATGGAACATGAATGGATTCTTTATCCTCTGAAATTTTAAATCCAATTCTTGATAGCATTTCATTATATTTTGAGCTAGATATATTTGTACCTAAAATTGTATTTACTTTTTTTTCATTGATGCTGATAATTTTTTCTTCACTCTTTTTATATATTTTTGTGAAAAGTTTAAGTTTTTTAATTTCTGCATGATCTTCTACTATTTTTATAAACCTTCTTAGAATTAGATCGTGATTTTCAAAGTCTACCCCTCTTTCAAATTTATGCGCAGCTTCTGATTGGATATCATACTTAAGAGACTGTCCTGAAATAAACTCGGGATTAAAAAAAGCACATTCTATTAACACATGTTGAGTATTCTTAGAGCAGCATGTATTTTTCCCTCCAATTACGCCAGCCAAATTAATTATTTCGTTATCATTAGTAAAGACGATATTTTCTTCGCTTAAAGAAATTGTTTTGTCTATCAACGTTTCAAATTCTGTATCACATGTTATATTCTTTAGAGAAATATCTCCTTTTATCTTATTAAAATCGTAACAATGAGTTGGTTGACCAGTTTCATAAGAGAGATAATTAGATATGTCGGTAAAAAAATTATTTTTATTTATATTTAAATCTTTGAAATATCTGTTTAGGTATTCTTTGTAATTAAGAATTTTATTATCTATTTCAACCTCCAAAAAAGATATTTTTGGGCACGCAATTTCAATGTCATTGTGAAAGTTTATTTTAAGTTCATCAATATCTTTATCATAGATATTTAGGTCTGATTTAATATTATAGAATGCGGAAAGATCTCTAAGTATCCCTTTTAAAGATAGACAATCTCCCCTATTAGGGGTCAATTCAAGATCAAAAATATTATTTTCAATTTCATGTTCATGGCCAAGATGAAGAAGACTTTTTGATAAATCTTCAATTGATGGCCTACAAGAAATACTTTCTATAATGTGACTGTATGGAATCTTCATTTGAATTGGCTAAGAAAGTCCAAGTTTGATTTATAAAAATCTCTAATATCTTGAACGCCAAACTTTAACATAGCAATTCTTTCTATCCCCAAGCCAAAAGCAAAACCACTATATTGTTTTGGATCAATTTTACAATTTTCAAGAACAATTGGATTAACTATTCCACAACCAAGAATTTCAAGCCATTTTCCTTCAGGTGATTGAATGTCTACCTCTGCAGAGGGTTCTGTAAATGGAAAATAAGAAGGTCTAAATCTAAGATTGATATCTTGTCCAAATAGCTCATGTACAATTTTGAAAATAATGCTTTTTAAGTGAGCAAAATTTATATTTGAATCTATGCATATCCCCTCAATTTGATGAAACATTGGTAAATGAGTTGAGTCGTCATCTTTTCTGTAAACTTTACCACCAGATATAAATGCTAACGGTGGTTTAGTTTCAAGCATGCCTCTTATCTGAACTGGTGATGTATGAGTTCTCAACAAATTAGTCTTATTTTGAACGTAAAAAGTGTCGTGCATCTGTCTGGCTGGATGAGATTTTTTGATATTTAACATATCAAAATTAAATTCCTCAGATTCAATTTCTGGTCCATCTTTTATTTCAAAACCAAATTTAATTAACATATCCATAATATGTTTTTTTGTGAAATTTATTGGATGATGAGCACCAAAAGAATTTTCTATATCTGGATAATTAATGTCTTTTATAGATGACATTTATATATTAAAAAATTAATTTAAAGCTGTATCTACAATCTTTTTAAAAGCATTTTTATCAGAAATTGCTATATCAGATAATATCTTCCTATTTATTGTAATACTCTTATTTTTCATTGAGTTAACTAAACTTGAGTAAGAAATATTCAATTCTCTTGAGGCAGCATTAATTCTAGAGATCCATAAAGATCTAAAATCCCTTTTCTTGATTTTTCTATCTCTAAACGAATACTGTAAAGCTTTTATATTGGATTGTTTTGCAGTTTTATACAGTCTACTTCTTGCTCCGTAATGACCTTTTGTAGCCTGAAGAATTTTTTTATGCCTTTTTTTAGCTGAAACAGATTTTGTAACTCTTGCCATTTTATTTTATAAGCTTAGCAGCCATCTTGAGAACTGTGCCATGAAGCTTATTTAACCCCCTGTTATGTCTTTTTCTTTTAGTTGTCTGTTTTGTAAGTATATGGTTCCTATTAGCGCTCTTGCTTTTAATGGAGGAGCCAGATCTTTTAAACCTCTTAGAAGCACCGGAATGTGATTTCAGCTTATATCCCATAAAATTTCCTATTTCTTTTTCATTGGAGAAAGGACCATTAAAAGTTGCCTACCTTCCAATGAGGGTTCTTGATCAATTCTTGCAATATCTTGAAGCTCAATACTAATTTTTTTTAGTAGTTCTAGTCCAATATCACTGTTGAGAATCTCTCTTCCTCTAAAACGGACACTTATTTTAGTCTTATCTCCGTCAAGAATAAAGCTTTTAATTTTTTTTAATTTTATGTTGTAATCTCCAATATCTGTTGAAGGCCTGAATTTAATTTCTTTTGTGGTGGATCTTTTAACTTTATTCTGAAAAGATGATGATTTTTTCTTTTTGTCAAACAAATGTTTTCCATAATCTAAGATTTTACATACAACTGGATTAGATTTTTTTGGAGAAACTTGAACAAGATCTAACGATTTATTTTTAGCTGATTCGAGAGCTTCCGAAAGCTTAACAAGGCCAAGCTTTATACCGTTATCATCAATTAACATAACCTCTTCTGCAATGATTTTGTCATTGATAGGCATAAGTTGTTTTTTTTGAGTAGCTATAATTTATTCCTGAAAAAATAGAATTTAAAACAACATATTAGAGGTTGTTTTTTTTACGATTGATATGATTAATGAACATTTTGGAGCAATTTTAAACGAAATATATGTTTTGGTAAATTATTTTAGGCATCTAATTTATGGCTGAAGAATAAAATTCTTCCATTTGTTATTTTTTAATAAGAATGCCTCTCTGTAATTTATTCTATATTTATGACCTTTCCAAAACTCAAAATAGAATGGAGAAAATTTATATCCGCCCCAATAATTTGGTCGAGTTGAAAGTGATTGGTTTGATAAGGCAAGATTAAAATTATTAGTTACCATTTTATATGAGTCGATTTCTTCAGATTGATTAGAGCTAATTGCTAAAGCATTTTTTTCTGGAGATCTTTTTGAAAAATATGCATCAGAGTAATTTTTAGATGTTTTTTTAATGTATGCTTTCATTCTAACTTGAACATTAATTGAATTCCAAAACATAACAGCTGATATTTGGTCATGAGAACTAAACTGAATTGATTTCGGAGAGTTATAATTAGAAAAAAAGATAAAATTATTATTATCTAATAATTTTAGATTTACTAATCTTGAATCGACTTCATCTTTTTGCTTTGAATAAGATGCGATGTTTATTATTTCGATGTCTTGTTGTTTTAATTGAGATGCTTCTTTATAAAAAGTTCTAAATTTTTTATATGGTGTTTCGTTATTATTATTTAAAAATTTTATCATTAGATTAATTTCATTAAATATTTTCCATAATCACTGTTAGAGTGTTTGTCTATAGAGGCTTCTAGTTCGATGTTAGTTATCCATTGCTTCTTATATGCTATCTCTTCTAAGCACCCTATTTGGATTCCCTGTCTTGTTTGAAGTGTTTTTATCAAATTAGCTGCATCATTTAAACTACTAAATGTTCCAGTATCAAGCCATGCATTTCCTCTTTCAAGAAACTCTACGCTTAGATTGAATTTTTTTAAATAGATTTCTAATAAAGAGGTAATCTCTAGTTCTCCCCTTTGAGATGGAGATATTGTTTTCGCATATGCTGGAGCATTTTCATCTAAAAAATATAATCCAGTAACTGCAAAATTTGATTTTGGAATCTTGGGCTTTTCCTCTATTGAGGTTGCAATACCATTATCATCAACCTCTACAACTCCATATCTAGTTGGATCTTTTATTTCATAGCTTAAAATAGTTCCATCATTAGCATTTTTTGATATTTTAATTAATAATTTCTCAAAATCAGATCCATAAAATATATTGTCGCCGAGTATCATTGCGGATGGTGAGTTACTAAGAAATTCTTCAGCAAGTATGTATGCTTGTGCTAGTCCATCAGGAGAAGGTTGATCTATATATGTTAGATTAATTCCAAATCTATCTCCATTACCAAGCAGTTTTTTAAATAAATTTGAATCTTGCGGGCTGGTAATAATGCAAATATCTTGAATATCTGCCAACATTAATGTTGATAGAGGGTAATAAATCATTGGCTTATCATAAACATTTAAAAGCTGCTTTGATGTAGCTAATGTCATTGGATAAAGTCTAGTACCAGAACCACCTGCTAAGATTATTCCTTTTCTTTTATTCATTATTTAATTAGTGTATTTACAACCTCGATTAAGTCTTTTTTCCAATTTGGTCTTTTTATTCCTAGATCATTATAAACTTTATCGCAGTTTAATATTGAATTTAGGGGTCTTTTTGCAAGAGTTAAGTATTCATTTGTACCTATGTCTTCAATTTTAGTATCAATCTTTTTTAGTTGCAGAATGCATCTAGCGAAATTTGCCCAACTAGTATAAGGATATCCACTATAGTGAAATATTCCTGAAAGATTTGAATCTTTCTTCATCATTTTAATAATTTTCATACAAGTTTCAGCTATAGATATGGCTGAAGTTGGAGATCCAATCTGATCACTAACCACTCTTATAGTATTCATTTCTTTGCTTAATTTAAGAATTGTTTTGACAAAGTTATTTCCAGTAGAAGAGAAAACCCATGAAGTTCTTAAAATAATAACCTGACTACCATTTTTGAAAACGTTTAATTCGCCTTGAGCCTTAGTTTTTCCGTAAATTGATAATGGAGATGTTTCATCTTCTTCATACATTTGATCTTCAGTTGTTCCATCAAAAACGTAATCTGTTGAGATGTGAATTAAAGGAATATTAAGATTTTTACAAACTTTAGCAATCCCCCCAGGGGCAATAGAATTTACACTTTTTGCTAACTCTATATTTTTCTCAGAATTGTCTACTTCTGTATAAGCTGCTGCATTAATGACACCTTTAGGTTTATATTCATTCAAAATATCTTTTACTTCAGAAATTTTTGTAATGTCACAGTCATTTTTATCTAAACAGATATTTTCAGAAAATTTTTGAAGTTCAGTTCCGACCTGACCATTTTTTCCAAATACTAAAATCAAGGTATATTACTCTTTTGCTTTTAACAGTGGCTGCCACCATTGCTGATTTTCAATATACCACTTTACAGTTTTTTTAAGTCCGTCATCAATTGAAGATGCAGGAGACCAATCGATTTCATTTTTTATCTTTGATGGATCTATTGCATATCTGTAATCATGTCCAGGCCTATCATCTACAAATTCTATTAATTCTTCATGCGGATAATCTTTTGGTAGATATTTATCTAGCAAATTACATATAAGGGTAACCATATCAATGTTAGTAAGTTCATTTTCGCCACCAATATTATATGAAGAACCTGGCGAGCAATTTTCAATTACTTTCAGTAAAGCATCTGCATGATCATCAACAAATAACCAGTCTCTTATATTCTTACCAGTTCCATAAATTGATATTTTTTTGCCTTTAATTGCATTTATTATAGTTAATGGTATTAATTTTTCAGGGAATTGATAAGGCCCATAATTATTAGAACAATTTGTAATAATTGTAGGTAATTGATATGTTTTATTCCAAGCACGAACCAAATGATCACTAGAGGCTTTTGATGCAGAATACGGACTATTTGGTTTGTATCTACTATCTTCATTGAAATATCCTTGATCTTCGAGAGAGCCATAGACCTCATCAGTAGATATGTGATGAAAGCGAAAATTAACTGGTTTATTTTTATTGATCCAATTTTTATGAGCAATATCTAAGAGATTGTATGTTCCCATAATGTTTGTCTCTATAAAATCAATAGGGGATTCGATTGATCTATCTACATGAGATTCAGCAGCAAAGTGCATAATGAAATCTGGATCAAATTTTATTAAAGTTTTTTCAAGATTGTCATAATCCCTTATATCAATCCTTGAAAAAGAATAGTTTGCATTATTTTCATACTGTTTTAATGTGGTTTCTGTAGATGCATACGTTAGGGAATCAATATTTAAAACCTCATAATTAGATTCTAATGCTTTCCTTATTAATGCTGATCCTATAAAACCCATCCCTCCTGTAACAATAATGCGTCTTTTAACCATATGAATTTAAAATGGTGAATTAAGGTCTCTAAAAGAACCTAATTCTGAGTCTTTTGATGAAATAATAACATCAGAATTATTATGCCAATCGATTTGAAGATCTTTGTCATTATATATAACTCCAATTTCTGAATTTTTTTTATAATAATCAGAACATTTATATGAAATTACAGAATTATCCTCAAGCGTTATAAATCCATGTAAGAAGCCACTCGGAATAAAAAAATAAGAGTGATCATCTTCTTTTAATGTAATTCCGATCCATTTTCCATAAGTTTTACTTTTTTTTCTTATATCAACTGCCACATCTAAAATAGAACCTTTTACTACGTTAACTAATTTAGCTTGAGAATTAGGTGGTTTTTGTGCATGAAGGCCTCTGACCGTTCCTTTGAGGAGAGATTTTGATTTATTTTCCTGAATAAAATTTACATCATGCACTTTATTGGAGAATCTTTCCTTATGATAAGATTCTGTAAAGTAACCTCTTTCATCTTCAAAAATATTATTAATGATCAATTTCAGACCTTCTATTTCAAAATTTTTAACTTCCATATTAATTATCTAAGAAACCATTTTATAAAGTATTTTATATAGCTACTGCAGTGAATCAAAAATAATTTAAAATTTTTATGGCTACCCCTTTGAGCATCATGCATAACTTTGTTTGATGGGTCAATACGTATATCCTTACCAATGACATTAACTTTTTTACAAATATCTACATCTTCAAGATACATGAAGTAGCGTTCATCAAATCCAGATATTTTTCTAAAGATATTATTTCTAAATGCCATAAACATTCCAGCTATCCATCTCATTTCAGGCGTCGAATAATCAGATAAATTAATTTTATTTTTGTAAGAATTTATATTCAACAACCTGCATAAAATATTTTTAATGCTTGGGAATTCTCTAAAATGATCCTCGATGTTCCCATATTTGTCTTCTACAGATGGAGATAGAACACCAATCTCAGTTTTGGATAATTTTTCTAAAAAAGTCTCGAAATTAAAATTTTTAATTCTTAGATCTGGATTTAATACAAAAAAATATTCACCATTCGCATTCTTAAATGCAGCATTATGATTTGCACCAAAGCCTTTTGGATTCTTGTTGGTTCTTAATATTATATTATTTCTAAATAAATTTACTTCAAGGGTCTCTGGTATATTTATAGTAACAATTATTTCTTTTATATAAAAATTATAATCCTCCAAGTCTTCCAAAAGCTCTTTTACTAAGTCAATTTGGCCATGGCTAATAACAGAAATGGAACATTTATTTTGAAAATTCATTTTAAAAGTATCGCTTTAGCCATAATTTTGTTTTCATAGATTTTCAATAACATCTAAAAACTTCAGTACCCCAATTTGCTGTCTGTAAGGGGGGTTCAAAAGACATTTTTTTTCAAAAGGGGGATTTTTAATATAGTGTCTCATTGCATTTTCAATCTCGTTAGTATTCCTGCATAAGATCCCATTATTATCATTAATTAATTCTGAATTACTATCTACATCCCTCATGACACATGGCAATCCAGCATAAAGAGCCTCCATTGCCGCCCTTGAAGTTCCCTCAGAATATGATGGAAGCACAAATACATGTGACTTTACTAAATAATCAAAAGTATTATCGACCAGTCCATGCAAAAAAACACTGTCTTTAAGACCTAATTTATCTATTTTTAATAAAACATTATTCATTTCAGGGCCATCTCCTAAAACATGCAACTCAAACTTATATTTTTTGTCTTTTAAGTTTCTTGCAATATCTAAAAGCTCAACTATTGCTTTTCTTTTTGTCAAACCCCCTACGAAAATAAAGCTTATTAAATTTTCAGTTTGATTTTTATTATAATCAAGAACAGGCTCATCGATGAAATTTTCAATAACTAAAACTTTTTTTTCAAATAAGCGTAATGTATTCAACATTGAAGAATTCAAAACAACAATCTTTGAATGAGTTAAAGATATTGTGTAGTGAAATAATGCAAATATTTTTCCAAAAAAGCCATAGTCTAAGTAGTAATTTTCAAATAAATTTCCCCTCAAGCTGCTTATTGAGTGTTTATTGAGGCCGCTTAAAAATATCAGCAAATCTGGTTTAAAACAATATGAAATTATTATTAATTTTCCTGATTTACTAAGCTTGCTTCTGATATTTCTTAATCTAGCTATTTTAGATAAAAATGATCTTTCGTTAATTAAATCTTTTGAGTAAAGGTTATTATCATTAACATTTTGGCTTTTATTTAAAGGGAGTAATGTCACTTTTATATTATTTTTAAGTAGACCATTAAATAAAGCTAGGGCTCCTTTTACAGGACCACTTTTATCAATTCTCGGTATTAAAATTAATACATGCATATTAATTAAGCAGGAATTTTCATTTACTTATTTTGCTGCTTTCATTTAACTTTAAAACAGCAAAAAAACAAAAGAAACTAAAAATCTTTGATAAAAACGGAAGTGGAATTGAGCTAGTTTTTTCAACTTCTAAATTAAATTTAGATGCTAATTCTATTAAATCATTTTTATTATAGAATGACTTATGATCATCATCTTGATCATAACCTTTTTCGCCGGGAACTAATATTATTATTCTTCCATAAGTGCATAAGACTCTTTTAATTTCATTTACTAATTTTGAAGGTTCGCTTATATGCTCTAGCACATTATCAAGTATTATTGTATGAAAGGTATTATTGCTAAAAGGTAATTCATCAACATTCATTGGAACAGCATTTAAGCCCTTTTGAACGCAAAAATTTACACAGTCTTTATTAATATCAACTCCAACATAATTAGGTTTCCTTTTTAAAAAGTTACCTACTCCACAGCCTAAATCTAAAACATTACCCTTACACCATCTTTCAATGAGTGGATAAACAAAGTAATCTCTATAAAGTTTTCCTTTCCATGAAATATTTTGTAAATAATGAAAGTATTTATTTTCATCCATGAGTTACACCATAATGCTGTTGATAATTAGAAAACTATTATCTCTCAAAGATACTAGTAAAATAAATAAAATTATAGCAAAAACCTTATTTAGACTTGGTCTATTAGTTTCAAATATTTTTGCCAAAGTTATTGGATACAAGGAAATGGCTATATTTGAAAGTCTATAACTAAAAATTGCGTATTCTGAAAAGGATATAAAAGTTAGTAAAGCACATAGGTAGCAGAATATAAATAAGTCTGAACTAAATAATTTTACTCTAAAGAAATATAAATGCATGATTAACAAGAAAAGTATAAAAATAGGTTGTTTAAAATCTGAAACTGGATCTCCATAGCCTTCTCTATTCCAGTTCAAATATATATCAATTCTAGGATCAATTGCTCCTAAATATTCAATAAAAAGGCCTGCGATAAATATGCATACAAATGGGAACAAAATTCTTACAAAACTATATTTGTTTTTAAGAAATAAATCGTAGTAAACCAATAAAGCTAAAAGAACTGCTGATGTTATATGAATTGAGAGTCCAATTAAATATCCTAAATATTTTAAGTTACTCTTATAAGTAAAAGAGTAAATAATAATTGCTACAGCTAATCCAACCCTAAATTGAGAAAAATCTCTTACAATAAATAAGTGGAGCATTAAAATTAATAATAATATTCCGTAATTTACTTGGAAAAACTTACTTATTCTTATGTATAAGAATGCATTAAGAACTCCTATGCAGAAAATGAAACCTTCAAACCCTAAATTTAAGAATTTAGATATGTTTACTAAAAAAGAAAATCCAGGATCAAATATATCTGATGAGTTTTGATCATAAAAACGCCTATAATTATCGATATCTATTCCAGAAGATCTAGACATTCCAATAAGATACAAGGGCAATATCAAAAAAGTTATAATTTTTGTTGATATCTTCCTATATAGTGATGTTGCCGAGCTTAAAAGAAAAGCAATTGATGGTATTACAGCTAGAAAATAAATTGATGAAAATAGATTCACAAGAAATTTTTTACCAAATTAAATCAAAATGATTGTCAAAACTTGAAAGGTTTTTTATCATTCAAGCTCTTTAAAGAACGACAAATAAAAGTGGTAGGACATGATCAGTAAGATTGAAAATATAAAGCTTATAAAAGCACCTCCTATACATATTAATGATCTGTTAGGGCCAGATTTTATTTCAGGCACATAAGGAGGGTCAATAGTCTGGAAAATGAACTCCTCTCTTGCTTCAACAAGAACTGTTTTTTGTATCTCATTTCGAAGCAAGCCTGATAATACATCTTTTATTTCATTTATGTTAGTTTTAGCCATCTGTTTATTTAGATAATTAATTGATTTCATTGCCTCTTGTTTTTCAAAATCTCTTGTTGACTCATTTATGTTTAATATAATTTTATCAAGTATATTTTTAGCAAAAACTGGGGAAATATGCTCAAATGAAAGGATAATTACTGGTGACTTTGAATCTTCAATAATATCAAATTTACTTTCAAATGATCTAAAAATTTTCCTATTAGAAGGTATTTCACTGGCCCAAATATTTTTATTTATATCATATGATGAATCATACATAATTTCATTTGTTTTAGGATCCCAAGATTTAGAAGACAGTAAATTTGAAGCAACATTAATTGAATTAATATGATTGTTAAAAAATTTAAACGACTTGAGTACCTCTATTCCTTCTTGAGATTTTGAAGATCCTGAATCTATATCCAAGCCAGCTAGAGATGCAAGTCCAGTGAATTGACTAGCTTGAGAAGACATATTGTCATCTTCTGATACTGGTATAACTTTTGCGTATGAAATATATGTATTTTGAAGAGTTAATGAAAACAAAATACTTAAAATGATTCCTACTGAGGTAAATGTTATTACAAAAAATTTATAGTTTAACAATAATAAAATTAAATCTTTTAAATCCAATTCATCATCGTTGGTATCTTTTGTTTCTCGAGTTGAATTAAAATTTTCCATAAATAATTTATTAAATTAATTTCTATATCCAATTATATATTAAAAGCAAATTTATAGAATAAACTGTAAGTAATTGTAGAGATTTAAGGCATGCCATTAAAAATTTCTTTTATTATTTTAGCTCTTGAATTCCAATTAAATCTATCAAGATAATCTTTTCTAGCATTTTTTGCTAGCTTCATTCCTAATTCTTTATTAATTTGAATACTTTCTATTGCACGAACCCACTCATTTATGTTTGCAGGAGAAACTAATAAAGCATTAAAACCGTTTACTAAAACCTCTCTAAGCACAGGCAAGTCTGATGAGATAATTGGCCTACCAGTTGCCATATACTCAAACATTTTCATTGGCGACATCCATTTTGAAGTATCTGAACCTTTGTTATCAATGAAAACCTTTTTCTGATATGGCATTAATAAAACATCACATGACGACATCGTTTTATGTATGATTTTATGATCAATAAATCCCCCAAAAAATATATTTGAATCTTGAAGATTGGCTTTTTTTTGAAAATCCATATTTTGATTATCTGGGCCGCAAACAAAAAACAATAAATCAGGCATTTTTTCTGCAATTTGATCAATAATCTCAATTCCCCTTCCTGGTAGCAAAGACCCGAAGTACCCTACAATGGCTGAATATTTTTTAAATTTCTCATATTCGAATAATTCTTGATCCACATAACTCTCTAAATCAGATCTAGCGGCATCATGAAGGATGTGTATATTATTAATTGTTTTATAGTTTTCAATTAAAAGTTCTTTTAATTTTTTTGATATTACTATGGTTGATACCTTTTTTGATTTCAATATTAAATTCTGAATAGCTTTTTTAAATCCTTTTTCGACTGTGTGTGTTTCATATATAAAATTTCGTTTAAAAAATATAAGTGCAAAAAAAGCTGCATAAATATTGCGAGTGATTATATGATGATCCCTTGAAGAAATCATAAGTGGTATTGAGAAAATTGCGATCATAAAGTTTTCAGCAATACCAAAAAAGTTTTTAAAAAATGAAAAATACATTTTTTTAAAGTCTAAATCATATGTATTTTGAAGTATTTGAATGATTTGGTTCTTTGAGAAATTATCTTTTGAGGAAATTCCAATTACGTGCACATGATCAAAATATTTGCTTAATGCGTGTGCTTGAAGAATAACATGAGTAGAATTGGCTGCTTGAGAGGGGAAAACAGACGGAGATATATATAGTAACTTGTTTTTGAAATATTTTTTTTCAGAAATCATTTTGTTTTTTATTAGGATTATAACCCTATAAAATACTAATTTTTCCTAAAGAATTTATCCAATTCCAGGAAAATCATTTAATTTAAAAAGTTCTTTTTGAGGTAAATTAAGGTACCTGCAAATTCTGTAAATTAAAGATAGTCTAAAAAATGTGTCCCATGCATTAGACTCATGCCATTTTCTGTGAATGTTAGTCCAATGAGTTTTTACATTTCTATGCTTATATCTGTATAAGTTCAAACCAGAGGCTAGAGAGGACATACTTAGATGTTTTGGTTGATGCAATACGTGATTCAATAATTTAAAGGGGCGAGGCCAACCCGCATATTTTACTAACTTAGATTCACAAAATCCTCCATCAAAATTTTGTTCTGAGATAATTGTTTCCATTGACTTAATTAAAACATCTTTTTGATTAATATCTTTCACAAATTCATTTGTCAGCATAAATATTGCATCATAATCATAACAGCCGCCTCCACCAGGATAAGGAGCAAAATGTCCGTTAACATCAGCCAAAGATAATACATTTTTAGCTGCTCCTGACCATGGCACATTATCGTAATTCAAGTATTCAAATATTTCATATTGATGATATCCATTTTGAAACTGTAAAAATGTCATTCTATTGTTTTCGCCCCAAAATCCATTTTCATTTATTGATTTTTTGTTAAAACTAATCCATTTGTTAATATTTGATGATGTATCTTTATTAAGGAAATCCTTTGCATAAATATTAATTATTGCTAAAAACATAGAAAAATTTCCACTACCAGGATCTCCTTTATCTACTTTTCGTATTGAGAGAAGGTCTGTTAAATCTTCATTAAGAATAAGATCAATGATTTTTAAGTTTTCTTTGCTAAGCTCGCCTTTGAGAATATTTAATGAACTCAATGTAAAACATAAAAGTTGTAATAAAGGTTTATCAAAAATCCAATTATTGTTATCTGCAATAGTTTTTGTAAACAGCTTATGTAAATCAATGTTCAAATCTTTTACCAAATCCTCTCTTCGAGATTCTATCCAATCAAGATCTTTAATAAGATATTTTGTAAATAATATGAAACATCTTGCATAGGCAGAATAATCAGACCTTTCAAATAATTTATACTCAGCATTTTCTTCAAGTTTATTCAAAAACTTATTTGAATTTTCAATCGCCAACTTTATATTCTTTGATATATCTTCTCTCATAATATTTAATTAAAAAATTTATCAAAAATTTCTTTTGCTTTATACTTTGGAACCTTACCCGAGGCAACTTCACTCCATTTTTCAATATCTTTTTCTAAAATCTTGGGAACTTTAAATTGATCACATCTGACCTGAATTTTATTAAATCCAAGGTACGATAATATTGCCATCCTGTGATTTCCTTGGAGCACAACAAATTTCTTTTTTTTATCTTTATTAATCATCCATACTCCTTGGATAAATGAGTAAGGAAACTTTGTGGGTCGATAACCGTTTTTACTTATTTTTTTGAATAATTCAATAATACTCTTCCCCTCATTAATAATAAATTGTTCTGAGCTAGGTCCACAAAATCGTGAATTTTTTGGATCTTTCTTTGTGCTTGTTTTGTTATTTCCAAATTTTCCCCAAGGATAGCTAAATATGCTTAATCCATTTCCCTCTAATTGAACTCCAAGAGCTTCTTCAGTAGTCTTAGGACAAAATTCTTGATGAAACCTGCTCAGCGAACTATTAAGGATATCAATATTGTTATTGTTAGAATACTCGTTTAAAAATTTAATAATAAAATGATTGCCGTATTTAGAAAAACTTTCTCCAAAGATTGTTACAGCGTCTGAAGGACTTATAGATTTCTGAAATTTTTTTCTATTTAAAAATCTTATTATATTGCCAAAATAAAATCGAGTAGCTTTGATATAAGAAATGATCTTTAAATAAAAAAAGGAAGATTTAAAGTTCATTAATTGCTAAGGTTTATGTCCCAATACCTAAAATTTGTTTCTCAATTTTATTAAACTTTTTTGCATCAAACTCAGAAAAAGGTAACTTACTTGATATGTTAGCAGGTAAAGTAAATGCGCATGGAGATAAGAACTGAAACATCATCATCAGTCTCTCATTAGAATTTTTGTTTAACCTACTCCCAAAATGAAAACAACGGCTTGTGTCACTAAATGCAACTGTTCCTTCTTTGCCTTCTTGAGAAATCCAATTATTTCTTGCAACATGTTTCTCTATTTTAATATCAGGTACGCATTGTGTTTCATCATCCCATCGATAACTTAGCTTACGTCTAAGATCATGAGACCTACTGGCATCAATAAGGTTCAGTGCGCCGTCTTGATTTGTGATATCACTACAATGAACAAAAACCTTAATCTGCCTTACGTCAGCTTGATCACAATGAAATAGTTGACTGCTTGTGTGTTCTGTTGATTTTCCAGGAGAATACCATGTACCAACATAAGAAAGCACTGGAACAAATCCAAAATATTTAATTATTGGAATAATTAATTTCCTTTGGAGAGCGAATTTGATTATTGGAGAATCCTGATCAATTATATAATTATCTAATACCCCCGAAAATAAATGATCCTTACTTTTCCAATCTATTGAGTGCTTATCAAGTTTTAAAAACTCTTCTTTAGAAATAGAAATTACATCATCAATATAATCAAGAACATCAGGTCCATTTATTACATGATATCCTTTTTCATCGTCAATCTTAAAAGAAACGTTGCTAAAATCAATATCATTTATAGAACGCTTTCTTTCTTTTAATTCTGTGCTTCTAAGAAGTTCTCTAAATTTATAACCAAAAAAACGAGAAGAGATATTTCCATTCTTGCAGAAACTTCCAACCTTATCGTAAATTTGATTAATCATTTTTAGAGTTGATTATACCTTAAAAGGTATTTTCATTTTAATAAAATAGGAACTGACTCGTTATCATGTGAAAATTCAACTGGAAGCATATTCTTAAACTTTTTTTGTTTTTTTAACGCAATCTTTCTTCCTTGATATCTTATTATCGAGCTACCAAAAAGATTTAACCTATTAAACTTCAAAGTTTTTCTTATATATTTCTCTATGTCCCTATCAGATACTTTATTTGCACTATTAAGGATTGTTTTTGAATTTGAAGAACACGGTTGACCTTTCCTTAGAATAATTTCCATTGGGGAACTAGAATATTCAACCGGCCATAAATTTAGCTTTTCGAACAAGTTTTTTAAAGAAAAAAGGCTCAAAAAAGATCTAATAACTCCCAAATGAGAAAACTGAACATAATTTGCATCATTATAAAACTGGCCAACGCTAAAAAATAATAATCCTCCATCTGATAACTTTTTAGATGCCTCCTCAATTACAATGAAAGGATCTTTTACAAACTGTAAAACATTAAAAAAATATACAACATCAAAATTTTCATTGGTGTCTTGAAAATAATCTTCTGCTGAATTAACTTCAATGTTATCCATTACATCAGATGCAATTTTTGTTCTATGCTCTGAAGGGTCGAATCCAAATACTTTGAATCCATAATCATTAAAAGGCATTAGGCGCTGGCCGATACCACAACCAGCATCCAAAACAGACAAATTTAGATCATTAGGCATGTATTTAAAGAGCTTGTTAAATACATAATGGTCTTCTTTGAGAGTTTGTTGATCACTAATATGACTATTTTTACCTTTTAGCCATCTCTTGGCAAAATGTTCAGAGAACCATTCCTCAGGAAGATTATTTAGTCTTTTCACATAACCACAATTCGGACATAACCCGGTAATTAAGCCTGCTTGTGATTTGTGGTTTTTTATTATAGCTATTTCATTCATTTTCGAACCACATCCCTCACAAATATCATCATAAATATAATTGTTAGGATCACTGTCTTCTAACCAGAGGTGATCATTATTATTGAATGACCAATTTTTTACTTCGATTTTCATAAATTTCTAATATAAATTATTAAGTTTAACCTATCTGTATATTTTATTTTTAAGTCCTTTTAAGGTAATTTCCTATTAATTTTTTATGATTTTTATCAACAATCATAAACCAAAAACCAATAATCCATAAAAGGCTTAAGACAATAAAATTAACGAGATTATAATAATCTGGATAGATGATTTCAAAGCTAATAATTACTAATAATGTTTTTGAAATAATAAGAGTAATTAAAATCAGTATGATTGGGACTTGCATTGAATCTAGAGTAATTTTGAAGAAAGATACAGAAAAATATTTTGCTCCTTGTATGGTATTAAAAAATGCCCCTCTGATAATAAATGCAATTGAAATGCCTATTGCCATTCCGGATGTTCCTAGGCCAGTATAAACCATAAGCATGTAGCCAAAAAATACCCCTATACTTGCGCCAATGATTTCTCCAAAAGCAGCATTCCAGTGCATTCCAACAGCAATAAGAATCTGTCTTAAGATAAAGCCTGGAACGGCTAGTGCAACTCCAGTAAAGATAATCACTACATTATTTGTTATCTCATTTAATGCATTTGAATCAACTTTTGGTCCTCCAAGCCACAAATCAAATAATATATCTCCAAGAAAATAAAAACCTACCACTATTAAAGTAACCATTGAAAATACATATCTACCAATGACAACATATAAATCATAAAATGCTTTGTGTTTATTTTCTGCATCCATTTGACTTGCAACTGGAGACATTAAAGTAGCAGCAATACTAATAAATGGCATCATTGCGAATACAATTAAAATTGGAAAGGCAAGAGTTGCTACCTGGTCTACTCCTATTTTCCATCCAGCTAACATTGAGCTAGATTGCCTTACGATAACTGCTGCAATCGTTATTACAAAAGCAGCGCCGCTTATTGAAACCATTCTTTTAATAACTTTTGATGTAATCAAATCTTTCGAAAACTTTAAATCTGTGTTTACTTTACATCCCTCAAAAAATATCATTAGGTTTCCAAATAATGTTGGTAAAAAGGTAATCAAAGCTAATTGAACAAAATCCGGATCAAAGAAATAAAAACAAAATAGAATCAATATTAGCCTTAGAAGCAAAGCCACAGATTCCCAGAAGGCTATTCTATTGAAAAGATGTTTTGATGAGAGCATGCCAACGCCTGTTCTCATAGATAAATTTATACCTGTTAATGAAGTAACTAAAATAATCAACCAATAAACTTGGTCTTTCAATTCAGATGGTAACAAAAATATCTTTTCAAATACCGATGCAATAAGCGGAGATAAAAGGATAACTATTATCCCGATTATAAAAAGAAATATAATTGAAGTAGATAAATATATTGATGCCGAGTTGAGATCATTTTTAGCTCTATATCTTGATAAAAATCTGGTAAGGCTGGTATTAAAACCTAGCTCAAGTAAAAAGATATGTTGTGAAAGTTGAGTTGCAAGAAGCCAAATACCCATTAATTCAAGTCCAAAATGCCTTGTAATAATTGGAACAGTGATCAAGATAACTAATATATCTAATAATCTCTTACCCCATGTTGAAAAAATATTATTAAGTGTTTGCTTGAAAGAATAAATACTCATAAGGATCTACCTTAAATATATATTTTGAGGATTCATAATAGATTATCTGAGAACTAATCTAGAAAAATAATTGTACTCAGTTTTAAAGCTTTTTTTTGTATTTATATCTGAAGGGAATGCGTCATGGGTGTTTTCAAGCTTTTTTGATAAATATTGAAATGTACTCTCTCTTCCATCAACTAATATTACTTTAGGCAATTTGGGAAGATTCAAAACATCAGCATTAACTGAATCTTTTCTTCTTATATTGTTTATTCTTTGAGAAGGACCATCTACTAGAACAAAATCAAATGAGTCTTGAAGTGTCATATCATAATTAACAGTTGTTATTTCATTATCAAAGCCAAATTTTCTTTCGGCATGCATTATAGAAATATTAGAATGGAGATTGTCACCAAGTAATTTTTTGGTATTTTCAATCCAATGTTCACTTTCATCACAACTTGTCAAACCGCAATTATTAGATAATGTATATTTTGCAAAAATCAAAGTTGATGAACCACTTCCAAATTCAAGCACATTTGAGGGTTTGTATATTTCAAGGTACTTTTTTAGTTCCCATAATTTATAGCTTTGAAACTCATGTTTTAGTCCACCACCTGATCTAAAAATTTTTACAATACTATCTATATCAATATAGTCATTTGGATGTTCTTTTCTATGATTTAAATGTGCTTTTTTTATACTTCTGTTCTTATTTCTTATAGAAATTTTTTCAGGAATATTAAGTCTTTTTAAAATCTTTATCATATAGCATATTTGATATTCAAAATTTATATTACCGTCAAATAGAAATTATTATATATCTTTAAAGATATTGAATCCTGCTTTAATAGTTTCTTTCAGTAATCTTAAAAATCCCCTTATTCTTCTGTAAGATTCATTTTGAACCTTTAAATTTTTAATTTCGTTTCTTGATGCAACTAGAATTTCTCTTTTGCCAGCTTTATTTTCAACAAGATAAGTAAAATCAAAGCCATATCGTTTCAAAATATTTCTTAGAGCATCTATGCTTAGTAACCAGTATTCTGTACCAAATTTATCAATTTTATTAATTGACTGACTTGAAAAAACAGCAGAAGGATTTTTGGGACTCGATGAGTATTCAGCTTTCCACTCGAATATTATAGTTCCATTTAGTTTTGATAGTTTTTCTATAACTGTTATTGGATCAGGAACTCTATGAAGAAAACCTAAACATAAAATGATATCAGCTGGTTCCAAATTATCATCATCAGTCAAAAAATTTTTACATTCGTATCTAATTGATAGATCATTAGCTATGATTTCTTTTATGAATTTAGCCTTTTCAATACGATCATAATCTGCATCCACACCAATTAACTTAGCGCCTCTTTTCGCAAGCTCAATTGAAAAAAAACCTTCATTGCAACCAAGATCAAGTATTGTCTTACCGTTTATATCTAATGCAGAAAGAATTGGATCAATCCTTTTAAGTTTATTAGCATTTTTAGCCGGAGAGCTAAAATTACCCGGTCTTGTTTCAGTTCCATCTGAAAGAATAAAGTTATGATTCCACGCTTGTCTTTTAGCAAATAGATCAACTTGTTCTTTTAAACTTATATTATCATTCATCTTAACTATCCAAAACTATTAAGTTCTAGGTCTCAAGATTATACTATCTTCAGTAAAATTAAATACATCAAAATTGTTTTCATTAGAATTTAAAGATGACAACTGAGAGAGTATATCTTGCACATCTTTTTCTTTTAGTGAAGGACATTTATTTTGTTCATATTTAAAACTTTGTTTATTGATTCGTTTTGATATTTTCATTTTTAGAATATTTAACTCAAAAAGAACATTGTTTAATATTGATGATTTATATTTCTCCAATTTTAATTGATTAATTTGATTAATCAGTCTAGTGCTTGAATCTTCAAATTCAAAATCTTCCTCTATATTATCTTTAAGAATATTTAAAGCATTTTGATTTGAGGTGCCTCCAGTTACATTGTTTTTTAAATAATTTAAAACATCTTCTTCATTTTCTAGACAATTGCTTATTGCATTTGGTAGAACTGATTCAACAGCTTTATTTTTGAGTGGACGAAAAGAAATAACATTTTTTCCCATTAAAAATGCTTCTACGGCAGTAGTGCAGCCATTGTGAATTAAGCTATTACAAGCAATAATCCATGGAATTACATTTCCTGATCTAATAATCTCTATATTATCTTTATAATCAGATATATATTCTTTCCATCTTTCAATATTCTCAGATGGATGTGGACGAACAATAACTTTCTTACCAGTTTTTGCAATTTCAACAGATAGCTGCATCATCTTTAAGAAAATACTATTTTGAAATGCAATTCTTTTGAGCTGGTATTCTTTTTTTTCCTCAGAATCAAGCCAGCCCCTTGATTCAAGCTCCTTTATGAAATGCTTTTGTCCAGAAAAATGATTAGCAGAACCAAAATTTCCATTTATAAGAATAAAATCGCCATATTTTTCTTTAATCATTTTAACGTCGTTTTCAAAAATTTTCTTCGATTTTGATTTAAGAATATCAATCCTAGTATTGCCAACTGAAATTATTTTCTTCGAATTAATAAAAATTGATTTCATTATTTCACGATGCTCTTTACCCCAGCAGAAAATTAAATCAGAGTTTTTTTCAATGCCAGCATCAACTCTGTATTCTTTGTAAAATTCTGGAGAAAGTCTTACAAGTCCCTCTTCATCTTGTGAAAAAACCTTATGACCAAAAGATTTAAATTTTTTTGCAAGCAAAGCTGCTGATTTGTGAAAACCAATACCAGAATAAATACCCTTGGGTAGATATTTCATCATGGAGTTGATGTCATATTTGGGGCCAATTAGAACTGTCCAACCACGTTGAGCAGCTTCATGAGCCAAGTAAATCTTTGAATGAAATTCTCGAGTATAAATCTCAATAGGTAAGTAAAGAATTTTATATTTGTTATTTAATAAAGATATTCTTTTAAAAAGCATAATATTTGATAACTTTTATTTTTTACCTATCTCTTGAATTAAAAGATCGGTTACATACTCTTCAACTTTAGTTAGAGATTCATTTGTAAAACCTCCGATGTGCGGAGTTATCAAAATGTTCTCTCCAGCATTTGCAAGTAAGTTCTTTAATTTAGTGCTCACTGGATTGGGTTCGTCCCATAGGACATCTAATGCTGCTCCAGAGATATCTTTATTTAATAGGCTATTGAAAAGAGCATTTTGATCAACAACCTCTCCCCTTGAAGTATTAATGAGTATGGATTCTTTTTTCATTGATTTAATTAATCTATCATTAATAAAACCTTTATTATCCGCACAATATGGAATGTGTATAGATACGATATCAGCAATTTTAATATAAGAATTAATGTCGCAAAAATATTCTTTAGGCACCTTCTCTTGATTCGTATCATATGCCATTACATCCGCACCGAAAGCTTTGAAAATTTTACAAACTTTTCTTCCAATTCTTCCATAACCAATTATTAAGACTTTTTTTGAATTGATCTCATTACCCTTAAATGGATATCTATTCCATTTCCCATCACTAACAGATTGTGCAGCGAGATGAATTTTACGTAAAAGACTCAAGGTTATTGCAATAGTATATTCAGAAGTTGCATGTATATTTTCTAAAAAATCAAATTTGCCTTTTAATGATATTAAATTAATTCCTTTTAATTTAATGAAATCCAAATCGATATGATTGAGTCCGGTTGTAGGACTAACTATATGTGTTAATTGAGGAAATTCTTCTATAAACTTTTTGTCGATCATTTTGTTAAGACGAATAAACAAAACTTTAATATCATTTTTGTTATATGTGTCATTCTGAAAGAAAACATCTCCATACTTTTTCAGATCACGTATAGACTTTTCAGGGAATTCATTTGATTCATTAATTAAAAACATAATGACATCTTAACATTCTTAATAAACAGTTTTAGAAAGATTCTTGGCAATATTAATCAAGTAACTTTTGAGCCATTATTAGATCCTCAGGAGTATCTATATTTATAGATTTCGACTTTGGCATTAAATAAATTAATGGTCTGTCAGAAACTAAAGAATTTGCTTTTTTAAAAAAATCTACATTTGTAATATATATTGCTCCGTTTCTTACCAAAAAAGAATCATCCTCTTGTCTTCTTGTTCCTGCATTATGAAGTTGATTAGAGGGATTTCCGTATATGCCATCAAAATGATAAATAATTTTTTCATTGATAGTATGTTCTTCATATACAGAAATTAAAGAATCACCATCATTGGCTTCATAAATGTTAATTGACGCTAAAATATCTTTGAAGTTCCTTAGTGGCGAAGTTGGCTGTAATATGACAACATTCTGTGGCTTAATCCCGTTCTTTTCAAAATGATTGATTGCATGACTGACATATTCGAATGATTGAGATTTATCTCCAGATAGGTCTTTTGGTCTTATAAACGGTACATCTGCTCCATATTTGATACTAATTTGTTTTATCTCCTGATCATCAGTAGAGACAATAAGGTGAGAGTCTTTAATTGCAGTTGTAACTTTTAGAGCGGCATCAATAGAGTAATATATTAATGGATAATCATTGATGCTTGAAATATTTTTCTTTGGTATTCCTTTTGATCCGCCTCGAGCAGGAATTATAAAAAGATAATTCAATCCTTATATCCCCATATCACAAAAGCATTGCCCTCACCCTCATCACACATCCAATGATGTTCATGCTTATTATTTGAGGCAAGAATTTTATTAAAGTGTTTTACTAGAGCTAGCTCACTTTCGGGCGGCATTAGCGAGAAAGGGAAATCAATAGAATGAGATATCATTGGCAAAGGATATGTACCAGATGAAGATACTCCAGTAAGTCCCATTTCCTCTAGAACGGGTATATACTTTTCTGATCCTCTGTCAGATCTAAAAACTTCCTCCTTGTCAGGTTGATTTATACTGTCCGATTTAGCATTATCATATCCCTTTAGAAGATCATTAATCCAACTATATTTTTTTTGAACATTTTCAGTATATTCTGGGACAATATATGCAATAAATAAGCCCCCCTTATCAAGGATTCTAACTTGTTCTTTTATTGGAGTTTTTATGTCATCAAAATGCTCAAAAACACCAATTGAAAATACAACATCAAAAGAATTGTCCTCTAGGTTAAGATCGTATGCATCTCCAACAACAAATTGTGCAGAAAGTTTATTTTCTTCGAATATTGTTTTGGCAATATCAACCACTTCTTTAGAAAGATCTAACAAAGTACACTCATAGCCTGCTTCACTAAAATATGCAGACAAACTTCCTCTTCCTGCACCAACTTCAAGAACTCTATTTCCACCATTAAATAACTTAGAATTCATAAATGTATTAAATAAACTCCAATGATTTCTGAAAGCTAGCTGAATTTGATTTACTGGTTCATCTTTAGTCCAATGGGTATAAGTAGCCTCTTTTCTCGTTTTCCAATTTTTGTTCCATTCTTCATTATCACCAGTGTATTTAACCATTATTTATTCTCCGTTTTTATATCAATCGATAAATCTTTTACCAGAAATTTCAAAATTTTTGGACAAAATTTTAGCAATTTTTTCTCCTGAATGGCCGTCACCATAAACATTGCTAATATCATATTTACCATGATCTATTTGAAATTGAATAGCATTATCTATTTCATCTGAATCCCATTTTGTATGTAAAACATTTTCTGCGCACATTCTTCCTCTTTGCCTATCTCCAATATTAACTGTTGGGACTCCCATAAAAGAGCATTCTCTAATTCCAACAGAAGAGTTTCCAATTATGCACTTAGAAAGACTCAACAGATTTAAGAAAATTCTGCTCTCAAGATTCTTAATAAATCGAGAATCTTTTAAAAATCCTTTTTCTCTCATTACTCTTATTGCTTTTGAAGTAGCGTCTGATCCTGCATCCACATTTGGCCAGAATATAAGCGAAGGTATATTAAGATTATCTACAGATTTTAGAGTTATCATCATTCTTTCAAAACTTTCTTCAAAATTTTCAGTTTCAGGATGTTGCATCACAATAATAAATGGCTTCATTATATCTACATCAGATCCAACACCTTTAAGATTTAAAGCCTCAACAACTTCCTTTGTTTTTAAAGAATTTGCTTCATGAACAATATCTAAAGATGGGCATCCCGTAATAAATATGTTTTTTGAATCCTCTCCCATTCTTATAATTCTTTTTTCACAATCAGAGTTTGCAACCAAATGAATGTCTGAAAGTTTTGTTACTGCATGTCGAACTCTTTCATCAATATTTCCAGTAATTTCTCCGCCTTGGATATGCGCAAGAGGAAAACCACAATAACTTGCAGCAACTGCAGTTCCCAATGTTTCATACCTATCAGCAATAGTTACTATTAAATCCGGTAAAATCCTCATAATTGATCTAGATGTTGCTTCAATTGTAGATGCTGTTGTGAGAGCCATGCCTATTGGATCATTGCCCTCAACAAAAGTATAGAGTTCTTCGATAACCTCTATCCCATCTTCTCTTATTAAATCAACAACTCTTCCGTATCTATCCAATAATGCAGAGCCTGATGCAAGGACTACAACCTCAACATTTTTGTTTCTTTTTAATGCAAGGATTGCTGTCCTTATTCTTGAATAGCTTGGTCTGGCTGTAATACATACAAGTATCTTTTTTTTCATTATTATTCCTCTACATGCTCTTTCAAAAGAAATGAATTACATGAAACATCTTTTATGATTTTTTTGCCAAGGAAAAAATCTATTTCCTCAAATGTTAGGCCGCCAGCAGGCTTTTTGTAACCTATATCGTCTTCTTTGATTTTATGCCCTTTTTTAAGATCTCTATTAAAAACTAATGATCGGCTGAAAATTGATTTAAGATTATCCAATTCTTCTAATTGTTTTGATTTTTTGACATTTTCTTTTGACATTAAAGATGCGAAATTTACTCCCTTTACAAGTCCAGAAAAATCATGAGGATCAAGAGAGGAGCTTACGTCCGGCCCAAACATTTTTTTATGCATTGATAAATGAACTTCTATAACAGACGCTCCCAAATAAGAAGCAATTATTGAAGGTGTTTGCTCTCCAGAATGATCTGAAAGACCTATTGGTACTGATGAGGGAAGTTTATCTCTCATCATTTCAAAAATATTCATCCCAATTTCTTCTGCAGGAGTTGGATACATAGTTGTACAATGAAGAACACAAACTTCGATATCTTTAGAATGAAATCTTTTTACTAAAGATTCACACTTTTTAAAGTCACTGAGGCCGGTTGAGATAATTACTGGTTTTTTAGTTTTTTCTATCGCTAATAGTAAATCCTCATTATGAACCTCACCGGATGCTATTTTCCATGCATCCATATTTATTTGATCAAGCCATGAAACAGCTAATCTTGAAAATGGTGAGCTTAAAAAAACCAATCCCTTTTTATCAGCATATTCTTTTATATTTTGCCAATAATCTTTTGGGAATGAAATTCTTTTCCAGTAATCATATCTTGTTGCATCTTGCTGACTAAATTTAATTCGCCATGGTTCATTTGGAGTACTTTCTTCTTCAGCAATATGTGTTTGAAACTTTATTGCATCTGCTCCACAGTCTGCTGCAATATCAACAAAAGCTAGTGCCTGACCCAAGCTTCCCTCATGACTTTGAGCAATTTCAGCAATTATAAAAGGCTTTGATCCTCTTTTAATTTGGTGTTTACCTAGTTTCATCAATGATACCTCTGAAAAAATTCAAAAAAATGTAAAGTCACAGCCTAATACAATCAATATTTTCAGGTAAAATATTCTTTAAATCAAACAGAATGCCATTTTTCTTTAGTAACTTTTTATAATCTTCTGCATTAATTTCAGCAAAGGAATCATGAGCGACTGACAGCATTACAGCATCATATTTATTTTTATATAAATCAACTAAATTGATATTAAATTGTTCAGTAACATTATTTGGATTGGCTATGGGATCATAAACCTCTACACCGCAAGAATAATCCTTCAATTCGTTTACTAAATCAATTACTTTTGTATTTCTTATATCTGGACAATTTTCTTTAAATGTTAAGCCCATTACAAGTATCTTTGCAGATGATGGTTGAATGTTTGATTGAATCATCTCTTTTATCAATCTTCCAGCAACATACTTTGACATACCATCATTTGTTCTTCTTCCAGCTAATATTAATTCTGGATTGAATCCTAAAGATAAAGCTTTATGAGTAAGATAATATGGATCAACCCCTATACAATGTCCTCCAACTAGCCCAGGCTTAAAAGGTAAAAAATTCCACTTGGTTGATGCTGCTTCAAGAACTCCTTTTGTGGAAATATTTAGTTCATCAAATAACATTGCAAGTTCATTTATAAGAGCAATATTGAGATCTCTTTGTGTGTTTTCAATTACTTTTGCTGCTTCTGCAACTTTTATACTTTCTGCTTTATGAGTTCCAGCATCAATTATTGAATCATACAAGGAATCTATAAAGTTAGATGCCTCCTCAGTAGATCCTGATGTAATCTTCATTATATCTCTTAAATGATGATTTTTATCTCCTGGGTTAATTCTTTCAGGACTATAACCAACATAAAAATCAGTATTGAGTTCTAATTTAGAAACAGATTCTAATATTGGAACACATTCATCTTCGGTACAACCTGGAAAAACTGTTGATTCATATATAACGTATGATCCCCTAGTTAAAAATTCACCAACGGTCTGGCTGGCGCTTTTCAAAGGTTGTAAATCTGGAGATTTATGCTCATCTATAGGTGTAGGAACTGTAACAATAAATATATTTGAATTTTTTAAGTCATTTTTATTGGATGTAAAGTTAAGTGTTTTAACTTTATTTAATTCATCAGCGTCTACTTCTCCAGTTATATCTATTCCATTTTTAAGATCTTTAATTCTGTCTTCGTTATTATCAAGACCTATTACTGAATACTTTTTAGAAAATTCAATAGCTAATGGTAAACCAACATATCCAAGACCAATTATTGCAATATTAATATTATCTTTTTTCATTTAGTCTTATCTCCATAATATTCTTTGTACCATTTGATGAACTTTTCAACACCATCTTGAATGGAAGTAGATGGTTTATAGTCAAATTCACTAACTAAGTCATCAACATCTGCGTAAGTGTTAGGAACATCTCCAAGTTGAAGTGGCAATAACTCCTTATCAGCTTCAATTCCAAGATTCTTCTCTATTGTTTCAATAAATTCCCCTAAATTTACTGGATTATTATTACCAATATTATAGACCCTCCATGGAGCTGTGCTTGTTCCAGGATCTGGATTTTCTCCATCCCACAAATTATTAGATTTTGCTGGAGAATCCAGCACTCTAATAACACCCTCAACAATATCATCAATATATGTGAAATCCCTTAAGTGATTGCCATAATTAAATACTTTAATTTTGTTTCCATTAATAATGTCCTTAGTAAATTTAAACAAAGCCATATCTGGTCTGCCCCATGGACCATATACAGTAAAAAATCTTAATCCTGTGGTGGGAATTTGAAATATATTACTGTATGCATGGGCGGTTAACTCATTAGATTTTTTCGTAGCAGCATATAGACTTAGGGGATGGTCAACATTATCGTGGATAGAAAAAGGTATCTTTGTATTTGAGCCATATACACTCGAACTACTTGCATATACTAAATGTTTAACATTTTTTTCTTTTGCAGCTTCTAAAATATTATGAAATCCGACTAAATTACTATCAATATAGGCTTTAGGATTTTCAATTGAGTATCTTACACCAGCTTGCGCTGCTAAATTAATTACACCCCAAGGCTGCGCCATATCAAAAAGCTTGTTGACTTTGCTAAAATTAGAAATATCTCCAACAATATGTGTATAGTTTTTTGAGTCAACGAATTGTTTTAATCTATCCTTTTTTAAAGATATGTCATAGTAATCATTTTCATTGTCTATTCCATAAACTTTGTCGCCTCTTTCCAAAAGCTTTTTTACAACAGCAGCACCAATAAATCCAGCTGTACCTGTGACAATTATATTTTTCATAAATTAACTACTTTCCATATCATTGCTGTCAGTTTTCACCAAAAATATCTCTGGTAAAACATTTAAAAGAGACATCACTTAGTGAATCATCATTTCTATTTGCAATTATAATGTCACTTCTCTTTTTAAAATCATCTAAGTCTCTCACAAGTTCACAATTTTTAAATTTCATATTTGTAAATGAAGGTTCATAAATTATTACCTTAGTATCATTTGAAAGAATTCGATCAATTATTCCAATAATCGCAGAGGATCTATAATTGTCACTATTATTCTTCATGATGAGCCTAAAAACTCCAACGGTTTTTATTTTTTTATTTAAGATATTTTGTGTAATGAAATCCTTTCTAGTTTCGTTTGATAAAACAATTGCTTCAATTAAATTTTGCGGTAATTTTGAAAAATGTGTTAACAATTGCTTGGAATCTTTTGGTAAACAATATCCCCCATAACCGAAAGACGGATTATTATAATCTTTACCAATTCTATCATCTAAACATACCCCATTAATTATATCCTTTGTTGACAAATTATTTTTCATTGCAAAAGAATCCAACTCATTGAAATAAGATACTCTCATTGCTAAGTATGAATTTGAAAATAATTTTATTGATTCTGCTTCAGAAGGACCGGTGTATATTATTTCAACATCACTCTTTACAGCAGAAGATAGCAATAAATTTGCAAAGACTTTTGAATCATTATTGAGTTTGTCTCCAATTATTATTCTCGATGGATTCAAATTATCATACAAGGCAGAACCTTCTCTTAAAAATTCAGGTGAAAATATAATTCTGTCACTTTTAAACTTTTTTTGTAAAAATTTTGTATGTCCTATAGGTATTGTTGATTTAATTACAATTAGAGCATTCTCATTAAGCAAAATGGATTCTTCAACAACACTATCTACAGAAGAAGTATCAAATGCATTCTTGCTATCATCAAAATTAGTAGGTGTTGCTACTATTATAAAGTCAGCCTTAGCTAAGGACTTATTAGAGCTAGTGGTTGCAGTGATATTTAAATTCTCGTCTCTTATATGATTTTCAATGTCATTATCTAAAACAGTGCTTTTGCCTTTGTTTATTTGATCGACTTTTTTATCATCAAGATCTAAAAATATAACATTGTTTTCTTTAGCCAGCAAAACACCAAGAGACATTCCAACATAGCCAGCACCAACAACACAAATGCTGTATCTATTTTTTTTACTTGCCTCCATTATTATTAATTTTAAAGTGGTACCCGAGGCCGGACTTGAACCGGCACGATATTTCTATCGAGGGATTTTAAGTCCCTTGTGTCTACCAATTCCACCACTCGGGCTTTTTTAATGATCTCCAAAAATTAAATTTATTACCAATTTATTATACTTTTATATGTCAAAATTAATATCCTCTGGAGGCTGAAGCCGGAATCGAACCGGCGTAAACGGCTTTGCAGGCCGCTGCATAACCACTCTGCCATCCAGCCTAATGACTGCAG
>MDSV01246946.1_pt1 | contig 35203 bp, 41 predicted proteins | sample 810851 | NCBI WGS metagenome assembly MDSV01 (sample SAMN05326640, study PRJNA326480) | marine metagenome | isolation source: seawater | place: Atlantic Ocean: North East | collected 2012 | reverse complement strand
TTAGGCAACATAAATGTCAGACAAGTCCCTATGGTGGCTTACGAACCTGTGGGTATTAGTAATTTAAGAATGTTCTCTCGGTTGATTTGGAGTTAAAGTGATATAGTGATTGCCCATATCAACAGTTATGTCACCACTTGTTAAGACTGATGAGGAACTACTTCAACTTGCCCAAGATATTGAGGTGGGAAAGGTTTTCACAATGGGTCACATCCCGATGAAAGACCGTGACTTAATTACGAGTATCTTTTCAGATGTTCAGACTTTCGATGGGGGTTTGATATATCAATACTATGAGGAGGCATTACAAGGGATATACATTAACGATTATCCAATCTTTTCTCATTCGTGCCAAATAACTTCTGAAGAAGTAATAAGAACTTTTACTCTCTTATATTCTAAAGGAGTGTGATTAAATGCCTTACATTCCGCAAGATGAAAGAACTGACTTAGACGAGTTAGCAGGTGCTTTAGTCACTATCATTAGAAATGGAAATTTTAGGGGTAAGTTAAATTATTTCATTTCTTCAGTTGCAGAGGGTTTGATTCAAGCCAATGGAGTTTCTTATTCTTTCCTCAACGATTTCATTGGAGTTTTAGAGTGTGTTAAATTAGAATTATACCGCAGAGTGGCGACCCCTTACGAGGATAAAAAGATGGAGGAAAATGGGGATGTATTTGGAATCTCTGAGTCACCACCTTCTGAATTAGCCAAGAAACTTTCTAAGGATAAAGCCAACTTGCAGGAGTTTGACCGCAAGATAACCGAGAGGATAAGAGAGGCGGCTCGGAACACTATCATCGAGGAGTGAAATTATGAGAAAGTGGCTTTTTAGAGGTAAGCATCTTCACCCTGATTTGGAAGACGACTTGTATGTGCAGTTCATGGCCAATTTATTTTCTGCCCTAACTACGGCGGTCTTAATTGGGGGCTATCATTTAGCATTTCATTTGTGAGGGATAATATGATTTGTAAGTCGTGTAAAAAGAACGAGGTTCACCCCTCTGAGAACCTGTGTTTGGATTGCATAAGGCTTTCTTATGGGGTTTAGAGAGAAAACTATAAATGGAATGTGCCGAAAATAGTTATGGTGTTAAAAGGAGTGGAAGCATGAATTATACATTTGTAGGGTTAATGACTATTAGCGTTATCGTCTGGATAGGCAATCGCCTTTTAACAATCAAAGAAGAACAGATAAGGAAGTGAAATGATGAGTGATTTGCACGATGAAATAATAGCATGGAGAGAACATTTGAAAGCCGAAAGATTGGAGTGTCAAGCCAACGAAGCCCAAAGGAAGTGAATCCTTTGGATGAATATTTCGTGCTCAATGCTTTGTTTTTAGTGGTTTTCACTATCGTTGCTTATCGCTACTATGTTTTATTGGAGAATATAGTCAAGCATTTAGAGATAGAAATGAGCAAAACCCACTATGCGGTCACTAACCAACCACCCATAGAAATCCCTGAGATTAACATTCCCCCGCCCCCACCGCCAATTCCTGATGAATGGTTTGAGAGAATGGAAGAACATTTGTCTAAAGTCCCTGAGATAGATTTATCTGAGATTGAGGGAAAGATAAATAAAATGAGTAAAGAACAAATTAAAATTCAGAAGTTAGATAAGTTTTTTACATGGAACGAAGGAAGACAAGAGTGGATTAGGAGATAAACATGGATGCTACTTTGACCTTCGACATTGATGATGTTGAGGATATGGAAGTTTTTCGTGAGTTTGCTCACAAGGTTGCTTCTGCTTACGATAATGTGTGGATTCGTAAGTCTTCAAGTGGAATGGGATTTCATTTGAAGATAACAGGAGCATCTGAATATGATGAAACCACAGGTCGCATGGTTGTAGCCGATAAACTCTTTAGAGCCGAAGATGTTATTTCTTTACGAGATGATGAGGCAGAGGAATGTCGTGGCCGATTAACAGGTGATATTGGGCGATTGAAAGTAGGTCTTCAAGTAGGTCGTTTATTCGGTGTTAAATCTGGCAAGCAAGCGGGCGATTGGTTGCCCATCGAAGCGTTTTTCCGTGATGAAAGTATCGTGGATAGTGATTAGACAGGTTCATATAGAGGTTGTCAGTAAAATTATGTGAGAATATGCTTACTTTACATGATTTTGGATTTGATATTGCAGGGACACCAGAGGTTGAAAGACCTGTCAGCCGACAGATGACACTAACTGAGTTTGGGACGATATTTATTAGCCCCCACACTTTAACGCTTGAGGATTTTTAAGGTGATACCATGCTTACGATTGAGGAAATTAACTTGGCTGGAACTATCTTGATTGGATTAGGTTTAATGCTTCAAGGATGGTTTATATTAGACTTGAATAAGAGAATTACCACTCTGATGAGCAAAGTCTGGTTAGAAAAAGAAACCACACAAGGCATTCATGGGCTTACAGGAATGGAAGGCAACATTGGTTTAACAGGTCAAACAGGAAAGGGGGAAGACCAATGAGTTTTAAGAGGATAGGAAACTACATGGTGGTGGCCTTCATAGGAGGTTTAGGTCTATTTAACAGCAGTAAGTTAGAAATCCGACAAGCGACTGATACTAATGCTGAATTGATATTTCAAAATGGCCAGATAATTTCTTCTGCGGTCATAGTTATTTGTTTCGCAGGGATGATTGCAGAAACTTTGGTTATGAGAGCCAGAAAATCAAAAAGTCGCCTTTCTAATGCTTTCACCCATTCTGATGATGAACTTTCGGCTACGGAATTTTACGAGAAACACGCGGAAGACGCTCAAGAGAAGCCTCCAAAATCAAAAAAGAAGGCTAAAAAGAAAACTGAGGGAAAGAATGATGGTTGAAGTGTGTTCCAAATGTGGAAAGGATATGTCGTTGCGAGTAGCAACTTCCTCAACTGATACGGTGTGTTGCCGATGGGTCGTGATGAGATGAGGGAAAGTTGCACCGAAACAGATTGTTTTTGCGGAACTTGTGACCCTACTCAAGTCACTTACAATGTGTGGAAAGACTTAACGGCTGAGAGCGACCCTTACGGCCAAACGCCTCCCTGTGAAGTATGTGGTCAAGAGTGGGCCGAATGTAATCCCTTTTCTGGGCCTCACGATGTGCAATTTATTCAAGAATATTTTGAGTCTTATTGGATAACTGCGGCTGTTGCTTTAAACTATTTTGGCCCTATTCCGAAGAATCACGATTTTGTCACCCCTGCCACAGTCCATGATTTTGATGCTGAATATGTAAGCGAGTGTCTAATAAGTATGAAAACTAATATTGAGATGTGGGTGGATGAAATGCAACAAGAACTACATTCCCAATATGGTGAAAATAACGATTCTTCTATGAGAATAAGTGATAGGTGATAAAATGAAAATGAAAACGAATGAAAGAATAAGAATGATGATAGTGGGTTTTATTATTATCATAATGATAGCCTCCTCTTTAGGTGGGTGTATTGGCCCTCTGAACGGTGGTGATAAAACCTCTGAACCTGAAATAAACTACGATTACACTACTGAGTGGTTTAATGACAGTTATCAATTTACAAATCTTCTGAGAACGGGACACATGAATCAGTATGTCACCGACTACGATGGAAACAATTCCACTTTGACTGTTTATCTTAACTTTACTTATCAGTTTGAAGACAGGCCGTTTAGTCAAGCAGGTTATCTTAATCTAACTTTAGAACATCCTAATTCCACAGGAGATGTTTATTACAGTCAAGAATGGACAGGTAATGAAGCAACTGTTAATGAAACCATAGTAATATCCGAAGTTTATGATGGAGTTCAACTAAGAATACGAGCCGAAGGTAGTGATGGGAGTTTAAGTGGCGACCAACAAGATTATTATGATTTGAATTCCATATATCATTTTGAAACTCTTAATATGACTTCAGCGTGATTAGGATGAGTGCTGAAACTTTACAAGATATGGTCTTAATCTTGGTTGCGCTTGCTTTAGGCGGTTATTTGTTTTACTATGCTATCCCGTATCACTTAGGGTGAAGCCATGTCGAGTAAGGAATCTTTGTGTGAAGAATGTAAAAACCATTCGGCTTCACGCCTGATTACTGATTACCGTCATCACACCTATCATCTATGTGACAAATGCTCAGAAATAAAACTTGAAGAAATCGAGAAATGGTTCGTTCACCTTCAATTATCATTAGAAGGATTCCATGAAGATTTACAATTATCGCGAAAATGGGTGGAAGCAACCGATAAATTCCACCATTAACCTCACATTACACCATAACGCTTTTATACTATCCGTCCCTCCCTTTGATTAGAGAGGAATTAAGATGCCCCCAAGAAACAAGATGAACATGGCAGGTATGACACAGGTGCAAATGCTGGAAGAACATTTCAATCACTATGATTCTATTAGTGATGGGGAAGCCCAGATGTATCGCATTCGTAGTTTGCCACGCAGGATAATGGATTTGAAAAAGAAAGGATATGAGTTTGAGCACCAATGGTCAAGAGATTTGACAGGACAAAGGTATGTGCGATATGTTTTGACATACAATCCTGATAAGGAGTGATTAAAATGATGAGTGAGATTAGAACACAGTTAAAGAACATTTCAGGTCGCTTAAATATGAACGACTTTACCGAGCCTTACAAGACCGATGGTGGAGTTTCCTGTATTCGCAGAGATTCTATTGCGGCCTTCACGACCACTTCTGATGAGATTACAGTTCATTTACATTCAGGAACAATTTTTACTATCCCTCTCGATGAAAACGATGCCGATATAGAAAATATTACGGCTGATTTAGCAGGTATTATTCCCGAAAGCGAAAAGGTGACAGAATGAGTAAAGAAATGATTGGTAAGAAATTCAGGAACAAGCACAACTTTAGAGAGATTGCTATTGAGGATATGTGGGTTAGCGATACGGGAACTTTGTTTTTCGTTGCAGGTTTGGATTCCTTTACTACTAACGACCTTTCTAAGCATTGGACACCTATAACTGATTCAGAAGGAGAGGATGAGTGAATGCAGAATATAATTGTTGGTCTATGTGGCCCTGCTCGTCACGACATTCCTAATGTAAATCACTTCTTGTTTCCTGCGGTAGTGGAATCTCCATTGGATTTCGCTTCCCATTACAACGAGTCTATGGATTTTATCTCCCGTTTGCCTGATGATGCTCATTTGCATCTTTACATCACAGGTCTAACTCCTGTTTTGACTTCCTTTTTGTCAGCATGGGTTCAACGGAACGATGAGAGAAGGAGAGCAGGAACTCACACTATCCCTTTGACTCTCTATCACTACAATCGTGATACTAACGCTTACGATTCTCATTTGTTTTAGGTGAAATAATGTTTAAGATTTGTAGTTATTGTTTATCTTCTGATGTTCAAATTATAACTATAACAACTCAGCCCGCTTTGAAATGCCGAAGTTGCGGGCGTATTTCGACTAACAAAGGCTTTGACGAGTCGCAACCCCGAAGGTGAGTCCTGTGACTACTTTGAAAGCGTTGCTTGAACTCACAGAATCCGATGACTACCAGAGGGACTTTAACGCTCTCCGCGAGCAAGTGCTTCCGATGCTGAATCAGTTGGCTAAGGAGAACGCTGAGTTAAAGCGCACTTCCGAAGACCAACCGTTATCTGAAACCGAGTGGCCTAAAGATTTGACTCCCCACCCTGCCAACTCGCAAGTGCCTGTTAGAGAAACAGGGCGAAACGGCAAGAAGTGGAAACACTATTGCGAGCAGATGGAATCCGCACAGTTTATTGATGAGTTAAGAGAAGTAGCCTTAGAGATGTTTAATCAAGGATTTTTAGATACTGATGTTATGGATGCTGTGTTTTGCACCGTGAAAAAGGGGCGGCGAATCTCAGTCCACAACTACAATGGTGTGTTTATGATAGATAACAAAGCATAAAGAGTAAGCGTTTCTAATTAAAGTGCTATGTCTGAAGATATTTGTTGCACTCACCCCCATCTGCGAGAAGAATTAGTGGATGCAGTAAGTTTAGACTTAGTGAAGGGAGTTCAGTTCTTACTTCCTGAAGAAGATTCTCTTGAACCGTGTTATGATGTGGAAACTATTGTCAATAACATTTGTGAAGAAAAGCCTTTCTTTCGGATTCAACCTCAAACCCTTAAATCAGACCCTCGCGAGGAAGAATAAATGGGTGCGAAAAGGGAGAGGTGATGTGTTCTTCCTGTTCAACGGTAGCGAGAGTTTATAGCGGATAGGTGAAATATAGTAATACCTTAAGGCAGGATATGATTAAATGGCAGAAACAAGATATTGGAAGCGTGTGGGAATGCGTTTGACGAGAGAATTAGCGTTTGAAATGGAGAGTAAGATGAATGCAAAAGGGTCTTACTTGGATGAGGACTTGGAAGAATTCACAGCGATTGATGCGGAATCTTCGGATTACAAGACTGAGTTAGAGGAACTGTTTGCATCTCCTGATGAGTATGTGGAAACAGGCGACCCTGTTAATGGGAGTGCGGCTGTCATAGATATTTCTTATCATTACTACCAAGAGAACAGAAAACCTCGTCTGATGGCTATCCGAGCAGAACTTAAAGAAAAGTTTGAGGCTGAGAAAGATGCAACTATCGCAGAAAAGATGGCTGAAGACTCAGATTTAACATTAGAGAAGGCTACTGCTGATTGGGAGTTAGAAGTTTCTCAGGAAATCAAGCAACAGGCTGCTGAGATGTGGCAGGAAGAATTCGATGAGTATGTAGTAGGACTACAAGAGCAGTATGGTGTGGCTACTCAGTAAGGTGATTGAATGTCATCGGATGCCAAACCGAAGAAGCCTAAGTTTCACTCGCTACCTGCGACTGAGGGTTTAATCTTCGATATTGTTAAATATCTCTTAGAAGGCAACGGTGCTTCAAGTAGTCGTGAGATAGTTGAACACATTTCTTTTGGTTTGGGTAAGAGTCGCAGACATACTGCCCCTGAAATAGTGGGAGTTTTAAGAAACAGAAAGATGTTTTGTCCCACCACAGGCTATCAGAAGCATAGTGGTAATAGGTGGAGATTAGATTTAGTCGAACTTCAGAGATACATTAAATCTAAAGGCTATCAAGAGCGAGCCGATTCAATGGAATTACCTGTTTTGATTCAAAGATTAAAACGAAGGAATCTATCTTCCACTATCGTAGCCATGAATGATTTATTAGAAAATCAAGGCTCTCTTGATGATGATGAAGTGATAAATAAGGTCTATGATTCTCTGTTGTTTCTCTGGGGTTAGGCGTAGCCAATGTTCATATAGTCCAACCGCTACATTCGGACACGAATAGGATGTTTATCCTAATTAGGAGTGAATTAAATGTATTTTCTTAGACAATATCTGAAGGGTGTTAAAGGCTCTGGCACTAAAGATATTTGGTCAGGAGATTTTGTTCCTACGGAAGATGAGATATTAGAAACTTTCGGGGATAATGGCAAATACATTGTTTTCCAGAGAGGTAAGGGAATAAGAGGTATGAAAAAGATTGTTGAATACGGCCCATACATCCCTGAACTGAAAATTGAAGATGAACCTCCTCAGAACCGAATGCTTTCAGGTTTAAAGATTAAAGCCAAGAGTGATTGGATGCCTAAAGTTTTCGCGGCTGAAGGAAAGACCATCAATGTGAAACAGCAAATTGATTTAGAAGATTTATCTGATGATGATTTAGATGAACTCTGGGGTTCTATGCTGAACACACCTGTCGAGTCTGAAGATGATTTCGATAAGTTCTCAGAAGACACTCAAAAGATTCGTAAAGAAATAAATCGCCGTTTAGGAGAAAGAAGTTCATTAGTTAGTTCCATGCAAGCCGATATGGGTGATATGGATGATATGGTCGCTGAAAACGATACTATCAGCCAAGCCTTAGAAGACGCTCAAAAGTTGGTTGGAGAGGGTCACAGCACCTTAGCCGTTGTGATGGCAGGGGTGACAGGATTGGTTGTAGGTGGTGTTGCTCAAGAAGTCAGATGGAGCAAAAAGATGACGGAGGCAGAAGAAAGATTGGCGCGGTTAGAATCGCAGTTAAGTGATTTGGCTCAAGCCCAAGAACAAAGAGCCGAACAGAAATCTTTTGACCCTCTCTCCACCAGCAATATACTTCATAGGTTTAACAGTAGTCAGGGACTTTGAGGTGGCTAAATGAACGATTCTCAAGATTTCGATGCGTTGCGAAATAATTTGAAGAATCTTAAATTGTCTTTGGAAAACGAGCGCGTTAAGGCTCAAGAAAAATTGTTTTTAGATTTCACCCAGAATGTAATGGGTATGGATATGGCGGATGAGCGCACCGTTTTACTTTCTCAAGCGTATATGACTACCGTTAAAGAGTTGGCTAATGAGGATGTTCATCTTCCTGACAGACTTCAAAATTTTATCAATTCCGATTTTCTCTATACTTTACTCACTTATCGTAATCTAAGGTATGAGAGAGAGATTAAAAAGTTCCTTAAACATCTTAATCATTTGTTAGTCACCACAAGCAAAGAAGGTGAAACTCGCGATTTCAAGAGTTTAGAACACTTCTTTAACCGTTCAATCATGGGTGCTTTGGACATAATCGAACCAGATAACGCGGAGAACAGAGAAGAAATAGTGAGTATGATTGTGGATGCAATCGGGCAACCGTTCCGCACATAGTTGCGATAACCGTATAGCATAGGTTAAATACCATGTCTGCCTATTGAAGTCGGTATTAGTATGTCTTTTGATGATATTTTAGAACCTAAGAGTTCTTCTTACGAAGAAAAACCTGTTTCCCCACCCAGACCTACACCTAAACCTGCTTCAAGTTCAGGTGCAAAGACTCCATCCATAGAATCTTTGTTGGGTGATGCTGATGTATCACAGTTCGCGAAAAGAATGGGATTGAATGATGATTTAACGAAACAAGTTCTTGTGCCTTTGTTGGCTATCTTGGATAAACACGGTGGAAAGATGATTGACCCAGAAAGCCCGACCACTCAAACTTTAGTTTCTTTAACTACTTTGGCCAACGAGTTCGGCCCTCTTATTCAAGGCGCGTATCAGTATTTCTCAGGAGTTAAAACCCAACTTGATGCGGCAGATGCGGCTTTGTTAGAAGCAAATGCGGCGGCGTTATCGGCTTCCGAGTTAAATACTTTGTTTGGAACTGATGATGATATAGGAACATCGGCGGAAGCAGAAACTATTGTGGAAACACGCCAAGAGGCACAGCAGAGCATTCACGACTCTGCTCCAAGTGCTTCTGCTCCTAAGTCCCTTTTAGAATTGGGGAAGATTGACTATTACTCCCTTTTGGCTAATGATACTATCACCTCGCAAGGGGTCGGAAAAGGAAGCGATATTTACAAATCTCAACAAAGAAACTTAGAAATGGAACAGCAAGCCACAACAGGTTGGTCTAAACTTCCATCTAAAAAGTCAAGTATAGTTCCTGTTGATACTTTAGCCTCTGAGAATGGGATGACTTCAGAACAAGTAAAGGTCGGAGATAACCAATTCCGTGTGAATGGGGGTAAGCCTAATGAAACTTCCATTGATTTAATGTCACCTAAAGCCGCGTCCGTTGTGACTGAGGGAAGGGATGACATTTTATCCGCTATGAGAGATGAATCTAACACACGCAAGATGTGGTCTTCTGACCCTACGGCGGCCAATCCTCAAATGAGTGCAGAGGAAATGGTTGCTCACATTAAAGAACAAGCCCGACCTGGTCAGGGTGGGCAAACTGCGACCGATGCAAATAAGATGAAAAGGCCATCTCGCGGTTTTGATGTAGTGACAGGAGCGAAAGATGCGTTTAATATTGCAGGAGCAGAAAGTTTAGTTGCCAATGCGTTTAAAGTTGATGGTCTGGCAGAGGCTATGGCCGCAGAGAAAAGTAAAATTAAGACGAGTCAAAACACCACACCTAACCCATTAGGGGCTACTGATGATTTTATGGCGGAATATTCTGCGAGTCAAGCGACAGAATTAACCACTATGGAATCTGAAAGCAGTATCGAAGTTCAAGATAGTAATTCTGAGTGGTCTATTGGCTCAGTTTCAGAATTAAATGCACAAGACATTGGTATAGATGAGATTAGTTTGGAAATTCCTGAATTGGATGTTAGTTTAAGTTCCGATGTTGCCACTTATGATGAAGACGCATTAGATAGAACTCCAAAGAGAAATCAATTTAGAAGTTCTAATTCTTCGTGAGTGTGAGTAATGTGGGGATAGTCGGGGGGAATGCTGTTTGGCGGAGATTTATCGTCAATCAGATGCCTGAATGGTTAAAGTGGCTCAAGTCAGTCCATCTTCCATCTCATTTGCGTCTTTGGACAAAGTATCTTGAAGCAACTCCTCCTAAGAATGCTTACTCTCGTATGAAAAAGGTGGCAGGAGAAGACGAGGAATTACTGACATTACTTTTTGTTCCTGACGAGTCTTTCTGGCAACAATTAGAAGATGAAGTAGGGGAGGAAAAGTCAGCAAAAATGTATCGTGTAGCCTTATCTTTAACGATGGATGATTTCTTGCATGATTTGACTTTGTATGCTCAACAATTTGCAGAAATAAGAAATATCTATGTTCTCTTAAACACTTACCAAGATTGGTTTGACGAGTTCCTAAATTATTTGCGGGCGGATTTGTATCAACAATGGCAAGATAAAAACCTCCTTTAACTGATTGGCGAGCCTTCTTATAGTATCTCGGTTAGATTTGATTAGGTAATCTTATGGTCGAAGTCGGGGATATAATAGAAATTTCAGACCCTAATTGGAAACAGAAAAAAGTTCCCATGCTTGGTCGGCGTTATGAAGTTAAGGAAATCCCTAATCGCAGAGGAAATTTTCCTGCCTTGAAAGCCACTCCTTTAAAATACAAAGACGAGAAAGGGCCAACTCATCCACTTTACAATACTCAAGCCGATGGGAGCACTTGGGAAAGTTCAGGTTTCACTCACAAGGGAAGGACACGAACCATTCCTAAAAATACTTACACGGTGTTTCAATCAAGTGGAACTTCAGGTGATTCTGATGCTACTGATGCAGGAGAGGCTTCCACCACACCTGTTTTCGGTATGGGTGGTGGAGTAGCAGATGCTTCACCCGCAGATGAACCTGATGATTTGCCGACTGTGGATATGAGTGAGAAAACTGCATCGGTATCAGAGCAAGTAGCCTTAGCCGCAAAGTTGTTTAAAGACATAGCAACTCGGAGCAATAAACATTTTACCCCTTATCCTAATGACCGTGAATTGGACTATGAAAAATTTCCTAACTATCGCATACGATTGGATGAAAATAACGCTAAGGGCATGAGTGTTAGAGTTATTTTCTCTGCTCCCATAGATGAAATTGACCCTGTGGCTACTTACGGAACAGAATCCGAGTTCTTTAAGCAAATGCTAAACAGCAGAAAAGGAATAGTGCGACAATACACCATTGGCGAGCCTGTGGAAGATGTGGTTAATCGCGCTGGTAATGTTTTACCTTTACAATGGTTCAAGAATGAAACCAAATGGAACGAAGGGGGGAAGGTTAGGGGGATAACTATTGACTTTGCTCCACCTAAAACAGATGAAACCTCCGAACCCGCCTTCGGCATGGCTCAAGATGCTTCGGATGACTCTGATGAAGAAGGGGGCTTTGAAAACTTAGGTTCTCTTTTCGGAGCAGAAGATATGGAGGGTCTAAGCACTTATCCTCGCATTAGCGTTAATCTGGTGGCGGATGATGGACAAGAATTCACTTTAACTCACACTTATCAAGGAGATATTACTCTGGCTTTCCCTGAAGCAGAGGAAGAAGTAGTTGAAGAAACTACTTCTGCTACACCTATGTTTGGGGGTTTGGTCGCTACATCTTCAATGGTGGGTAATCCTACTGCTCCTACTACGGTATCAACGGACACCTTAGTTTGGAATGATGTGGTAATGATTCCTAACTACAATTCAGACATGAATCGTTTTCCTTCCACCGAAAAGGGTGCAGGAGATAGTGCGTATGATATTAGAGCCGTTGTTGGTATAGACTTTAATCACGACCACCCTGTTTTCCGTCCTTATGAAAAACCCTATGAAATTGATTGGGATAACGCGCCGTCTATCATGGCTTCGGGTGCGACAGGTTATGTGGAAGCAGTTTTTACCGTGTATGCACCCAACCTTCCTGAAGGAAGCGTGACTGATAGATTACCAGGCTACTTTGGAGAATCTAATCCACCTTACAATCCTGATTGGATGCAATTCCCTCGTAAGGTTAGTGTGATTTTACCTTCGGCTGATGCTGAGAATATGCTTATACCTGCGGATGGTTCAGATGAACTTTCTAATTGTGAGGAGATAAAATACTATGAACACAAAGGAAAGAATCGTGATATACAACTTGTTCAAGTAAAGGAAAAATCTGAGTTTAATCCTGCAACTATGACTACTGAAACAGAGAGAAAGGTTTTAACGGCTACATGGAAAGTAGGAGAAGACTATGAATTTGAAACGAAAAACATCGGTCAAGCAGGTTATCAAACCTTTAAGGGTGAATTGACAGGTTTAATCGTTAAGCCTAATGATTCCAGAGAACCTGCTTTTAACTCTGCTGAACAATCTCGCCGTGAGCGCAGACTTGATGCCACTAACGAGAAAGATTCAGCCGATATATTCTTTAACAAAGATGAAACTAACCCAAACACTTTCGTAGTAGTATTGAAGAATGAGAAAGACACTCCTTATTCGGGACAAATAATCAGAGTTAAATTAGGTGGTGACAAATAATGGCTGAAGACGACCAATTACAATTTTTAGATTCCAGAGTGGATTACTTGGAAGATGTGCTTAAAGCCATCGTGGAAGAATACGGTGCGGATGCTGTGGAGATAATTCCTAATGTGGATATTGACACGATTAACGCCTTAAGCGATAGTGCTGGAAAAAGACGGCAATTCATTGAATTCCTTAGTTCAGATGGTAAGTTGGAACTCAACAGTAAAGACGCACAAGGCACAATTAAAACTCAGACCCTTTACCAAGATTCTGACACTACTGATTCTCTTTTAATTACCTCTAAAGGACAATTAAAGAATCTAAACGAGGACGCAGGATTAGAAGATTCTTTGAAAAAGAAGGTTAAGAGATTTGGTTTGGGTGGAGATAGCCCTGAATCCAGCCGAATCAGTAAAGAAAGCATTAGGAAGATTAGACAATATATGGAAGTATTGGGAACAGTATTCGGTTTTAACTCCCCTCAAGATAAAGAAATGTTCGTAGCCGCTTGGCTTTCCGAGAATACAACAACTCGTTTAAGCGGAATACCAGGAACAGGTAAAACCACTTTAATTGAATGTGCGGCTTTACTATTCGGAAACTCTTACGGATTCATTGGCGAGCGTAAAGACCCCTTGAACCAGATTTGGAATCCTAACCGAACAGATGCAGAAGTTCGCGATTGGGAAGACCGCCGATTTTTGGAAAACTCTTATCGTTATCCATTTGCTTTCATCTTGAATCAATATCAAGGAATAGATTTGAATACGGTTAAAAGAAATTCACTTAAACTGTTTGGATTAGATGCAGGATTTGGAGGTAGCCTATCCAACGATTATTTCCATATTGCTGTTGAGGCTATGAAAAGAAACATGATACTCTTAGTTGATGCCGACTCCAACCCGATTATTGTCAGAGGTGCAAGTGAAGGGGAATACGAAGAAAAGGATGGTTGGTTAAGATGGCCACCAAAGGAAATGGATAAGGATAGATATGATTTCTATCGTTGCGTTCCTATCGAAAGCGTATTGGATAAGTGGAATAAGGGAAGTTCCGATGAAGACGCAAATCTGAATGAGTTGTATTCCAAATACGGAGAAGGCAAATTAGATGCGGTTATGAAAGTTATTGCTCAAGTAAAGAATCGTGAGATGTCTGAAAGAGATGCTTGTGGTTTAATCTATTACGATGACCGAGTGAATAGTCGCGTAGGTCGTGGGCGTATTGATAGTGAGATGAGAAACGAGATAGGAATGGCAAAGGTGGATAAAGACAAGCGAGCCGAACAGTTGCTTTACGGTGTGGATATTACTTCTGAAGATGCTCAATTCGGAGATACTGCTGGATTACAATATCGTTTCCAACCTTTCCCACGCCCAATTGTCACTCAACCAATCAAGTTCTTCAACGAAGTAAATAGGTCACAAGCATCTGTGGAAGACGCTATACTTGGTCTAATTGCAGAGGGAGAGGTCGAATATCGTGGAGAAGTCTTTAAATCTCCATCCTACACCGCTTTCATGGACACTAACCCTCATGTGGGGGGCAACGATTTGGCTTTCACCGACCGTATTGATATGGAATTGCTTTTCCCTTCTGCTTTGCTTGACCAGAGATATAAGATTCTCATGGGTCGTTTAGATGAGAACGCAACATCTGAGAAACCACGCTCGCGAATATTGGATATGATTATCTCCAACCAAGTTGCACCTTTAAGATACGAGGAACTGAAACAAATATGGGACAACACTAAGCAAGTCACTTATGTTAAAGACGGGTATAACGCTTTAATGGATATTTCTATCATCTCCACGCTCTTTTCACAGAGATTTGGGGTGCATGAACCTGAAGCCCAAATAGCCCTTTCCTTCCAGAGTGAGAATTTAATCCACAACAGAAAGTCAGGCAACTATCAAAACAGTCTTATTCCTGTTAATAGTTCAGGATATTTTATTGACGCATCTATTTCTGAAAGCAAGACTTACAGAAACGATATGGAAAAGAGCCAGCAAGCGATTAACAGAGGTCACGGTGCTATGGCTCTGATGGACAGAGTGTTAGCCATGAGATTTACTAACAGTCTTGCTAAATTAGCAAGGTCTTTGGCTTACTTGCGTGGAAACCAATATGTGACTCGTAAAGAAGTTATGGATTGCTTACCGTATGTAGTGGGTCATCGCATGGGTAGGTCTAAAGGCGATGGTGGCAAGATGGAGTATGGATTAAATCAATTAGCCGCCGCCAAGTTTGCTTCAGGACAAGAGTTCGTAAGGGAGGCAATCGTTAAAGGATATATTGAGAGGGCTTTAGACTCTTTCGGTTCTCTGAGCATGGGAGTATCAGGAGATTCCAATGAACAGGAACAACGCTCCCAAAGCCGATGGGTGGAATGGGACTCTATGTTAAATCAAGCCCGAAAAGATTTAGCCACTTCCCGCACCTATGCGGAATACGAAATGAAGATGTGGGCTATGGGAAGTATGGCTTCAGGAGGTGGAAACCCTCAAAATGCGGCAGGAACAGGCGACCCTATGGCTTACTTAATTTATCGGTTAGTTCTTATGGAAGAATTGACACGCACCGATGGGGATGCAAATCTAAAACAAGTCACTTACGGAAAATTAAATGGATTAGATAAGGATTACATTCAAACTCATACTTACAATCAGAGAATTGGTTTTTACCAAGAACAAATTAGTGAGTTGCTAACTACTACTCAGAATTACACGGCTAATGATATTGGTATATTGAGGCGTAAAATTACTTTAGAAAGATGGCTAACGATGGGGGATAAACTTGCACTCTTGAATCAGATAGATTCTCTCTTAGACAATATCACAGGATTCCAGATTCCAGACTTGTTCGGCCCTCAAGATGAAACTACTCAGATAAACTCTAAGATTTGGGGTCTTTACTCGGCTTGCACACAGCAGATACCTGATGAATACCGTGAGATGGGACTATTAGACACTACTCGCGTCATTGGTTTCCCACCTAACGATTTCATCCGCAACCCTACTTGGTATGGTGGTTCTGCCACAGGTCGGGCATCACACATCTTATACTCAGGACAAGAAGATTCCTTAGATAAAGACGCTTTCAAAGGATTAAAGGAAAACAACGGGGGAGAAGCAACTACTGATGCAGAAGGAATCCTTACAGATAACTACTCTGATGTGTCTTATCCTGTTGCATCTAAGCGCAACTTAGAACAAACCACTTCTTTCCAAGCCTCTATTCGCAACGATGGAGAACTTCAATCGGCTTTAGAGATTGTAAGCGACTTCTTAATAGAAATTGATACCGAGTTCTCGGCTATCGCATGGACGGAAATGTTAGAGATGGGTATGAATAGAACTGAAGAAGGTTGGGATGTCTTTGATTCGGAACTAACTCGCCAGATTCAAAAAGTTTATGACGATAATGACGGCACTATCAGCAAAGACTATGTTATAGACTTAGAGAACGAAGCAGGTAATTTCAATCCTGCTATTGATTTCACAACTTCATGGGATGAAGCGGCGACAGAACTGATAAACGATGATTCTGAAAACCGTTTAAGATTCTATGTAAGTCTTATTGGAGATGCCAAGAACAATTACATTCGATTAAACTTCTGTTTAGCGTCTATGAATGTTATTTTAGATTCCAATGGAAACTTAACACCTGTGAGCATTATTGATGAATACCCATTAGGAGAAGGTATGCAATCCCTTCAAGCAACGGCGGCAAACAAAGAAACTTTCTTTGACTTAGGAAACATGACTAAGTTGGCCGCCTATCGTTATGGACAAATTGTAAAGTCTAAATTAACCAGACAACGAGAGGAGTAGGTTTAAAATGGCTGAGTGTGCCGTAGCGGTTATAGCCCCTAATGAGAACGGGGTGACAGGGGTTGTGCGCTTTTCTATTGAAGCCAAGACTTTGCACATTGACTATTCCATTAAAGGCTTAACAGACGGCGCACATGGATTTCACATTCACGAATACGGCGATTTAACGGACGGCTGTGAGTCGGCTTGCGCCCACTTTAATCCTGATGGGACAGAACACGGTGGTTTAGATTCCGAAGTCAGGCACTTAGGAGATTTAGGAAACATCGAGTCCGAAGATGGCGTGGCTGAAGGCAGGATTTCCACAGATACCCTGTCGTTGGACGGCAAAAAGAGAACCTGCATTGTCGGACGCATGATTATCGTGCATGAAGACCGAGATGACTTAGGTTTGGGAGGCGATGCTGAATCTTTAAAGACAGGCAACGCAGGTAAAAGATTGGGCTGTGGAGTTATCGGTTTATCAGAAGGCTTTTCCGAGAAGAACGCTGAAAGTTTAAAGGAAAGTTGGCCTTACATGGGTGGGGGAATGTTAGTCGGTGCAATTGCTGGTTGGCTCGTTTCCCAACGCAGGTGAAAGAATGATTGAACTTTGCTATTTAGGGTTTTTACTGTTAGCCGTAGTCTTTTTACTTCCGATTGACCTTAAGCATTCTGTTTTAAGTTGGTGGGACAAACAGTTTTCTAAAAAATGACCCTTAAGCCTCGACCCTTAAACGAGGAGATATTTTAAATGGTATAGTCTGGGAAAAGGGTTAGGTTCGATAGACAAACTGAAATAGCAAGACCACTACATTAAAACAGGTTATTCTATGTCTAATCAGTCTGAATTAGAAACAGTTCTGGGGAATCGGAATTATTCTCTGGAATCGGCGGCAAACGGCTTAGGGTCACAAATCTCTCTTAGACTGTTAGGAAAGAGAAGGCTGGTTTTACCACCTCAAATTAAATCGGCTACTGATAAGGCTAATATTCACTACGGGGGAATGCGAGGTGTCGAGGAATTCGCTTACGCTAATGGAATCATTAGTGAGGCGGAATCTTTTATCCAAAATTGGCCTGTAAGAAGGGCTAATTTCCGTTATGCCGAATCCGCTTGGAGTAATTCGGGAGTTGATGTGGAGTTGATGGGGAAGGCCACGCCTGAGTGGGTGGCTTTGACTAATATGATTTCCTTGACGGAGGAATATCAGAAAACTTTAGATGAGGACATTAAACAGGAGAGGTTAGCGGTTTATCAACGCTGGTGGGGTTTAGTCGCACCTCCTAATCCTGAGAAATACGCTTCCATTGGAAAAGCGGTGACTGATGAGATAAGCGACCCTGCCATAGATGAGTTTAGTGGTTTTGGGCGACCTTACGCTCACCAATACTATCCATCAGCCACTCAAGCCTTTTTAGCAAACCAAGTGGAACTGTTAAAGGTAAAACATTTGACTGAAAATAAAAAGGGGCGGATAACTTCGATAAAAACGGTGGACGGGTCAGTAGTAGTTTATGCTACTCAATGCCCCTACACGGTGGATGTTCAATGGGAGGATGGTTCAACAGAAACTTTAAGTTATTTCCAAGTTAGACATTTAGACCCTGTTATTGGCGAACCTATGTATTGCAGGGCGCAACAGAATCTAAGTCCTGTGGATTATTTTGGACAACCTGTGGTGGAAAATGATTTCGTCACTAAATTAGCCAGCGTTTTAGTCCTTGCTTCGATGGATATTGGTTTTGCTCACACCACTTTAAGTTCGGATAACATCGTGAGAAAATGGACTAATCTCGCTTCCGCTATGGTTCAACCTGCGGCACGAAGCATCACTTACAATAAAATGGAAGACTTAAACGCCCCTCAGAAAACAGTAGGTTGGGCTACTGATAGGGGGCAACGCCTTATGGCAGATATTTGGAATATATTTGCGTCTGGTGCTGGAATAAACAATATTGGAGAAAAGGTAAAACAGTTTATGGACAAAATTATTGTCTTACCATTGGGAACGGTCAAAGACTCTGGATTAGTCCTGTGTCCTCATTGTAAGAAATGCGAACCGATTAACACGGCAGAGTTCGTGGATTTCGGTATTCAAACTAATGATGAGGATGGGTTCTCCTCTATCAAATGGCAAACGAGAAAAGTTGATGGTGAGCAGAAGTTTAAAGCAGTAGGAGTGGTTAAATGTAGTGGATGTTCAAGTTTATACTTTAGACGGTTTAATCCGAGTATCAGACCTTTCGATAATCAAATTCCAATGGAAGCAACAGGTGGTGTTAGGGCAGATTCCAAACCCAATCTTTTTCTGGATTTGAGTATGCAAGGTGGAACGGCGGCAGAGGCAACTATAATGGGCTACACCTTTTTACCCAGATTTAGAAGGGGTAGTGATGGGGCAGATGGCTTGCCCATTCTCCGAGTTTTCGGAGAGTTAGAAGGGAAGGATGGTGCTAAACAAGTTCGCGCAGATGACATTCCTTTAGAAGTAGGAACTCAAAGTCGGAACTTGAAAAAGAAAAGATGGTGTTCAGGTCAAACCCCGATTTCACCTTTGTCTTCCATGACGAGTCACGAATGGTATGATAAAAACCTTAGAGGTGGGACAGGGACTTACGCAGGAGATAATTATGAGAACTATGACGCATCTCTCAGAACAGGAATGATGCGTTGCTCTTGGTGTGAATCCGTCACTAATCGCATAAACAGGTATATGACGGAAACTTGGATTACAGGAAAAGGAACTTTTAATTTTTACAGCAACGAATCTAAGAGAAATTTCTTAGAACTGTTAAGTGCTAAGGAGAATGATATTTTTGACACGGCAAGATTGGATTACGAAGCCATAGGTGGAGAAACCATTGATTTAGGTGATGGTTTCATGTTGGAAAAACCTGAAAAGGTTCTATACTATAAGATTAGGATGAAAGGTAGTGATGGTTTGATTAAAGTATTGGAGATACCTCCTGATGATTTAGGCCAAGAAATTCCTGCTTTAGATGCCAGCCCATCTATTATCCTTAAACCTTATGGAGTAGTTTGTCCTAACGAAGACAAGGCTTTCCTCACCCCTTATCAGGCGTTCTTTGAAGATTACTTAGAACAGGAGCAAAAAGAGTTGAATCAAGAAAGTCGCTTCTTAGTCACCGAGCAACTTGCTTATTCTGCTAAATTAAACAAAGGCACTAAAAAGTGGGAGGCTAAAACTCCACCCACTTCTTACCTTAATCAAAAGTCTAACATAGAGGGTCTTTTTAATTCCGCAGGAACTCCTTCTCAAAAATGGACAGATGGAAATAGACCTTCCATTACGCCTCAAGGGGAGAAGCCTCGTTTTCCTGAACCTAAGATGGGCTTAGGAACGGCAGCCACTATAATCACCCCTTATGCAGATAATCGTATGGAACGACCTTTGAAACATTATCATATAATGACTCAAGTGGGCGAAGATGTGGAAACTACCATAGATGAGGAATCAGGTCGGCCTATCACTACTACTACCCCATATCATTATTGTTCTCAATGTAATGAGTCGTTTCACGGTGCTCCCACCAATGAAGATGCTAACATTTGGAAGTTCCCTGAACCTGTGGGGAATGAAGTGTTTAAGAACGGTTGGGACATAGACCCTAAGACCAACGCCTTAGTCTTTAACGAGGCCGATGTTGAAACAGAAAGGCGTGATGATGGTGGTGGCGGTTATAGTCCCGAATCCGATTGGCATTGGACACTTCCGCTTTACACCGAGAACAAACCATTTGGAACTTGGTTGGACAACGCCCTTATCAATAACGCTAACAGAGTAAAAGACCTTAACTTTACCCAAAATATGATGAGTTGGTTAAAGAACAACAAAACCTTTGCAGAGGTGAAGAAAGATGAGTGATGAAACGAAAGAAGAAACTACGCAAGAGGAAGTTTTAGCAGAAGAAGCGGTTCAGCAAGCGTGGTGGAGAGAGTCGGCTTTTGTTAATCAAGGCCAACCAAGAAATCTCATAACTCCTGTGGGCATTCCTTCCACCCCCGACTTATTTGACACTTTAAAGGACATCACTCCTGCTCTCCGCGAAGAAGGAGAACTTACTCTATTAGGTCGCACCTTCACAGGCTTCACAGAATGGATTCCAGGTATTGACCCTGTGGGAGAATTGATTGAGGACACTTGGCTACCTCCCCTCCCTCCTGCTGTCACTACTCGTATGAGAACCTTTGAAGACGAGGAAGGAGATTTACCAGGTGGAGGTGGGCATTTAAACATGGTTGTTGATTTATCGGGTTCAATGAGCAGCCCTATTGGAAAAAATGGCAGTAAAAGAGATGTCAGTATCGCAGAAGCCGCTATGTGTATGTGTGCCATCTTAATACAAGGTTGTCGTGATGGAGGACACACTTTTTCTATTGCGGGGTATGGAACATCGGGTGGCCGTTATACTGTTTCCCCACTTGATGTGAATGCTTTAGCCAACGAAAGTAGCCCCCGTTTTTGGCAAGAAACCGCTAATTCAACCCGTTTGATTTGGGGTGGGGATGCTCAACAGAGAAAAGACTATGCGGGTGCAAGGGATTCGATTGTTAATTCCGTTTCATCCGAGAACTCGTCACAATTATGGAGTTATATGGGGGGAACTAATAGCGGTTGTGGTATGGCCAGAATGTATTACTACATGAAAGAGAAAATGAAAGGCACAGAAGTAAGAACCGCGCCATGTATTTTCCTGAGCGATTGCACACCCTATGATTTGGATGTGGCGGATGATTTTTATGAAAATATTGGTGGCGACCCTCAAAAACCTAAGTTAGACACTAAGAGAATGAGTGAAATAGGGAGGGATAATTACAAAAGTTCAGGTTTCTGGTATTGGGCTAAGAAATACAGTCAAGAATTCGGCCCTGTTATTCTTATTCAAATGCTTGACGAGAGTGACTATGAAAGGGTTCAAAACAATGATGGTTATTCGGCTCGGCTCAATGCCGCTTTCGTGCAGTATATTGGCGAAGGTTATCCTGCTTCCGAATATGAGAAGTGTTTCCTGAGTTTAAAGGTTGTTATGACTCCTCAAGGCGGTAATCTCATAGATGTGGCTCTGCGATTGAATGAATTTATCAAGAATATGAATGGAGAGGGAGAAATCTGTTGTGGAGGCAAGGGAATCTCTTTCTGAGAACAATTAAGACCAAATAGTTGTAGCGTTAGATAAGGTTAGGTTTTACTATGATTGACGATTCGGACATGGATTTGGAAGAAACTCGCTCTGAGCCTGTGGAAACCCCAGAACCATCTAAAGAGTTTGAGATACCGCCTTCCCTGCCTTCGGATTACTCGTCTAAACCTCCTAATTCCTTTGACCATATAGTTGATGCCAACCAGAAAAGTTTAACCACTACCTCATGGGGGAACTCGGTGCATGACTCTTTAGCCAATAAGCCTATGATTATGCTATCCAAAGAGGCCGCCTTCCCCCCAGAGATTATTTATTCTAAGATGTTCATAACAGGTTTATCTGGAAGTGGTAAGTCTTGGACAACAGGTGTGATAATGGAGGAGTTCGCCAGATTAGGTTTGCAGTTTGTCTGTTTCGATGCTTTAGGAGCACATAAAGGTTTAAAGCAACTTCCTAATGTAGTGGAAATAGTTCCTACTATGGAACTTCACCCTAATATGGAGAGATTCGTGGATGAGATTGAGGTTAATCCTGATATGAGTGCGGTTATTGACTGTTCTCACATTGATGACCAGACCACTCAGAAGATAGTGGCCGAGTATGTGGAAGCCATGTTCAAGAAGCGTATGGGTCGTGGAATAATGACTTTCTTTGAGGAGTGCCAAGACCTTGTTCCACAGCAAAAACCTTCATTAGAATCTTACGGCCCTATTGTTAAAATGTGTAAGAAGGGAAGGCAATACGGATATGGTGTATGTTTGATTTCTCAAAGACCGAGTGAAATCGCCAAGCCCGCTTTGACCCAATGCACAATCCACATAATTCACGGTGTTATTCAGACCAGAGATTTGATGGCAGTTAAAGAGCAGATTGCTCAAGGAACAGATAGGACAGCCACCAATAACCTCTTGGATAAGATTCGTAATTTCGATACAGGAGAACTCTTGATTTACTCACCTTCTTTAGTTCCTGATATGACGGGAACACGACAACACTATCTCATTACTGCGGCTCGTTCCGATAGGGCAACTGAGCACTCAGGAGAAAATGTAGTGGTTCAAGTTAAGAATCACAGCCCTGAGTGGTCGCCCACAAAGAGGGAGATACCTCAAACAGTTGGCAACATGAGAGTTCATTTCGATGAGCATGAGGATTACGACCCTTACGCTATTATCGCTGAAACTATGCGGGAAAACAAGCGAGCAGACGCGCCCACCCATTCTAATTCACACACTCATATTGCTAACACCAATAACACTACCTCTTTTGAGGATTTAATAGATGAAGATTGGAGTGCGGATGATTACGAGTTGTGGGATGCGGAATCTGATGAGATAGTCGAGAAATCATGGGAGTCTGGGGGTGCGTATGTGAGTCCTTTATCCTACGATGGGATTGAAGAAGAAGGTTGGTCGGCAGATTTAGCCAGCGAAGCCCGTAATCTAATGCCTACTGAAGACGACTCTCCCTTTCTTCAGTCAATCAAAGTCTTGAGTGCCGTCCTCCTCACAGCAGGGGGTCTATTCTTGGTTCTGAAAGTTCCGAATCCTACCGAAGTTCCCCAAATGTCAGCCGAAAAATCTCGTTGGTTAGAAGCGTTAGAGCCGTAAAATCACGGAAAATACTAACCTTAATATAATAGTGTTCCTTAGTAAGATTAGGAAACACAAGGACTAACCATCCGTTTCCCCAAACCCCCTCTCGTAAGGAGAAAATTACTGAATACCCATCAGTTTTGGACTGTGATTTACGAGGGGCTGCGAGGGTCTTCAAAGGTTTATCCAATTCAGCAAGCCTTGTCTTTCATAGTTGTTAATGAGTTCGGCAACCGCTTCCCTATTGTTAAGGCGGTTTATTATGTTCAGTAGTTCTCTCCCACCCCTCTTATCGGGTGCGAAGCGAAACGCTACGAAATGAGCAGGGGCGATTCTATATCCTTCCACCGTAGGCAAGGCAAGAAAACTCAGTTTGAATAGAAAACTGCGTGAGTGACGCAACCCATCAAGGCTTGTAGGGCATTGGGGTTCGACTCCATCATCTTTAACGGTAAGCAGTTTATAGATGTTAATTTGCTTAACTCGGTCTGGTATCACTTTTTGTAGTAAATCATTATTTAACAATTCAGGAGTCTGGGTCACGGCATTCCAAATTTCAGGAACGGGTTCAGTTTTACTCATCTCAGGATAAAGTGTTTCCCAACTTATTCCTTTTAGATAGACTCCTGATAACTCAAACAACGGGTTAGAGCCTTGTATTTCGCTCACCGTTAAAATTTCCGATGCGCCGAAATCCGCCAATTGGTTATAGTTGCCCTTTAAGTTTGGTTGAATAAGGGTAAAGGGAGAAGCGAAGTATAGAGGTTCTTTTTGTTCGGCTTGGCTAATTCCTGCGCTTTCGTAAAAGTCACCAAAGGAAAAACCCACATATTGATTCTCAAACATATTACATACGGTTAAGAAATTACTAAATTCGTTTTGCAGGACTTCGGAAAAGTCTTTAGCAGGGAAATAAATGGAGGTGGCATCGGGCGTGGAGTTTATTTGACCGCTTAAACTGTGTATTCTCACTTTAGTTTGCTGTAAGTATCTTTTTACCATGATGCGGTTTTGAGCCTGAATCCCTTCTGCGCTTTGTCCGTATTTCTCCTCCCAAAACGGTTCAACCGCTTGTAGGTTGGCCACTAACTTAGATTCTAAGGCGTTTATCATAGGATAGACGACTTTAGTGATGAGGGTGTGTTCATTAACATCACTCATACTCAATTCAGTTATGTCAGTCATACCTTTACTTTACGCACACGACTAAATTAACTTACCTGATACTATTAATCACCGCAAGTCTTATATCTGAGTGGCCCTTCGTAGGTTCAATGGCAGAGGAATCCGAGAGCAGATTTAGTAAAGAACCAACCGTAGTTGAACCGTTGCCCCCTGTGGAGTGCAATTGGAAAAAGGGGCAGACGATGGCCGCTTCCACTCTGAGGAAGTGTTTCGGCCCTGCGATGCAGAAGTATCTTCCAGAGTCGGGAAGGTTGAGAATCGCCAATATCATAGAGTCCGATACAGGACGGCATTTCACCATTGAGGCTCGCATAGTAGGAGATAAAAAGACAGGCTTCATGTGGCATCAGATGTGGTGGGTTCGTGGCCCTGAAGACAAGCGAGTGGAAGGCTTTTTTTACTCTGGCTTGAGGCAACTTACTCCAACCCCTGCTCTTTCGCCCCCTGCGAGGCGTGGTAGGCCACGAAAAAAGAGTTCTTGAAATGGGGTTCTGGTTAATTTTCTGCTATCGAAGGTGCGAGCCTTCATATAGTCGTGCAGGATAGTAAGGACTGAAAGGTGTCCTAAATGTCAGGCTTCAACGGAATCCCCATGCGTGGAATAACAATACCGAAATCACAGACCATAGGCGGAAGCCATGTTTTACCTGCTGGCCCTTACACCCCAAATATGCCCCAATTCGATAGTGTTGATATTTCAAAGGATTCACTTCCTGCTCACAACGCTAAAACTGCTATGGCTGGTATTCACATCCGACCTCTTAGCCCTGAGCCAACCGTAGTGGTTGATACTATGGCTGGTGCGGGTGCTATGCCTATGGCTTCTAACTTCCGCAACCTATCAAAACTACCTGATGTGCGCGTTTCCTCGTTCCGAGCAGAATCCCCTATGCAATCAGTAAATAGGAACATTGAAGACTTTTCTATGTTAGGTCAGGGTTTAAGCCCAGACGAGCCAATAGGTTTCCGTCCTGCTCACACCATTGAGATGTATGGTTCTGGAAACCGCCTTGATGTAAGTATGTTAGACATAGCACGACATGAGGTTATGCTTGACCAACTACCAACCAATCACGGTGTGGATGCAGTTTATGGTGGAAGCCCCTTCAGCGAGAAGGCCAGCATTTCCATCAGACCACAACCTGCTAATGTTCAAGGCCCGTCTTACACAGTTCCTTCTATGCAAAAGAGTGAGCCTGTAATCTCAGTCCCACTAAGGCCAGCCCCCCCACGAATCAATATGCCTCGCATACCTCGCGTTAGTGCTTCCCCTATGAGCATGGAGGCCAAGCGTGTTTCCCCGCCTGTTGCGGGTTCAGACATGGGAATTGGCGCACACGCTAATTTACTTGCAGGAAACTCTCGCAATATGGGGCCATTAGGGGTTTCATCTGGTCGCAGTTTCGGCCCAGAAGGTTCAATGACTCCGTTTTAAGGAGTGAATTGAATGCCATTTAAATCTAAGGAGCAAGAACGCTACCTTCAAATCAACGAACCTGAGATTTATCGGGATTGGGTTGAGAAATACGGTCGCTTTAAAGGGGCAGAATCCTTCGGTGCTGAAGGGGGGTATTCGCACCAAGTTTTCAATACTACCTCCAAAGCCCACGCCGAAAAGGTTGCATCTCTTGTTCCCGATTCTATCGTAATTGTAAATCTTCATGGAATCCCAGACGATAGTAGCCATTACTTTGTGATGAGTAAGACTTCTTATGATGAAGCCCGCCCATACTTTATGGGTTGGCTAAGAGAGAACGATTACTTTCGCACCAATCAATTCTTGAGTGAAGTCGTTGCTAACATTAGGAAGGGTATGGTGGGAGATACAGCCTATCAATGGTATGTGGATGGGGATGAATCCATCCAAGATAGGAATGGAGAGCCTTTGATTAGGCCATACGATGAAGAAGAAATTGACGAGGATATTCGGCGCAATATCAAGATAGTGCTTGAAAGAGGTGAGAATAAAGGAAATGGGTATCATGGAGTTGATGACTTCCACGACCGATTTGATGAACCACAATCTTACGGCATCTTTTATTCATGGGGTGCAGAATCCTTCTCCTCTGAGATGTCCCATTCAGATAAATCTCTGATACTGTGGGAGATGGTGCAACAAAACTTAAATTATCCTCCTGCGGTGGAAGGGTTCTATGCAACTTTCTTTGGCGTGGACAAAGAGTATTATGATGGTATGGACTTGGTGGTTCTTGAGGCTGTAAAAGACTTCAGTAAGAATCCTGAATGGACTGATGAGATGTTTAAGGAATATGGCTTGGATAATTGCTATGGGTGTGGTGATGATAGTAAAACCACTAAATATCTTCCATTTGATGAAGGTGATTATGATTATTGGTGTAAAGAATGTTATGAGGATATGGAAGGGGAGAAATGGGATGCAGAATCCTTCGGTGCTGAAGATACACCACGATGCTATTGTCAGAGTGAAAAAGGCAGAAAGATGGTTCTTATCGGAACTGAGATAGAAGATGATGAATATGGAGAGATGTATAGAGGTTATTCGGTAAGGGAGGAAGAATGGAAATGTCCCTCATGTAAAAAAAGTAAATGGATTGGCCCACTATTTTTCGCAGAATCCTTCAATTCCTACAAAGTCGCCCCCGACCTTTCCTCTTACACTAAAGCCGAACTCGTTTCTTCCATAGCAGGGCCACAGGGAACTGCCGCTTACGATGAAGTTGTCTATGACCCGATAGCCCAATCGCGTTTAAGTGCGGAAAGCATAGATTCATTTAGTCCTGCTCGCTTAATGATATTAGGTGCATCCATAGGCGTAGCATTAGGACTGTATAATACGAGAGGTGAGTAAAGTGGCTGACATTGGAGAAAGACTCGGTGGCGATGACCTTAAATTCAGCATAGACCAACCGCTTCGTATCATCATCGGAGGCCCACCCCACTCTGGTAAATCCACTTTGATGAACCTTCTGGAAGACCGTTTTCAATACTATCAGATTCCCGTTCAACTCTTGGACTTGGACTTGTCTGCACCCACGCCTTTAAAGACAGGTTTCACCGAACAGCGTGAAAAGAGGAAATGGACTTCCTCGTTGGCTGATGAAGCGCGTTCCATGTTTGAAGAAGCCGAAGGAGTGCAAGTAGTTCTGGGTGATTCGGTCGGTTTAATCTCCGAGATTAACGAGATTATCTCTCAACCTGCTGATGTGGCTATCCTCTTGGTTTCAGGAGGGCATGGTGACTACGATGATACTTACCGCAAGGTAGTTCGCAAGTGGAAAGAGTATTACGAGGACATAAGGAAACCTCTTTTAGTGGTTCTTCGCTCCACTATGAATCCCAGAGATGAGTCCATGTTCGACCCCAGAGATAACTACGGTGTTATCGCGGGTTTAGACAGGGACGCATATCAATCCCAAGTTATTAGCGGTCATTACGGTTATGAGGGAGATTTCCCTACTAACGCTTGCTTAGAGGGAATCGTCTTTGAGATTGCTCAGAGTTTCGACTTGACGGTTCGCTCTCCTACTGACCCAGACCATTTATCTATCTTAAACCAAAAGTGGCCTGATTTAAAGGACAAGAAAACTTGGACACCCCCCGCAGGTTCGATGTTAGGTGGAATCGAGAGAGCCTACTTTGACGAGCGTGGCCGTGTTCCTGCTGACCAACGAGCAGAATCCTTCGGTGCAGAAGCAGGGGATGTGGTATATGTGGTCACTTCCACAGATAAAGCCGAGAATTCGTTTTACACTCTTGGAGTCTTTTCAACTTACGAAAGCGGCAAGAGATTTATGAGAGAATACTTCTTAGCCGACCTCAAAGAAAGAAATTATGAGTGGGAAGAAAATTGGACACACGCAGAAGCAAAGAAGGAGTTTGAATGGTCTAATCGTTGGGCGAAGAAAGAAATTGATTATTATTTGCCTACTGATGAGGATGTTATTATCTCTATGAGTCCTATCGAGATAGACTTTAACTATGGAGAGTATGATTTTGTTTCAAACGCAGAATACTACACTAAATATTATCTCCCCAATAGACTTGACCCCAAAGTAGGTGACGAAGCCATGTTTGAAGGTGGAGAAATCCGCATTACCGCTATGGAACGCAATCCTGATGTCATCTTTTACACTTACCTTGATGAAGACGGCAAATCTGATGGTTTTATTCACACCAGAGATAAAGCGCAGTTCGTGGATATATGGACTCCGTTCCCAATGGAAAAAGATACAGTTATCCTCTCTAATTATGGAGATAAGGACGATTTATCCTTCAAGGAGTGGGCTGACCAAGAAATGATGACTCACGGAAAAAAGGAGTCGTTTGACGATTGGTTAAACGATGAACTCTCACATCACGGTGACAACATGACTCTGCAAGATTGGGGTCAGCATGAGTTAGACTCCCATTACGAGAGATACGGGGCAGAGAATATGACTCGCTTTGAGATTATGCCTTCAGTTGATGTTGAAGGAATTGGTATTGTTTCAGGGCCATTAGTTAGAGAATACTCCTATTTAACAGGTGGAAGAATTGACAATTATGATATTTATGACGATGATGCCGCAGAAGAAATTATGTCAATCCCTGCAAATGACCCTCGTTTTCCACTTCAAGAGGGAGAATTAGAATTGATTGAGGCTATGGTTTATGGTTTTAACCATCCCCGTATCAATGACTCATGGGGGGAACTCAATGAAGATGGAATGTTTTGGGCTTCAAAAGTCATGGACACACTTAGTAATTATCATGCTTACGCGGCTGAAATGGCTAATTGGTCAGGCCGTCCTAAACCCTCTAAGCCATACAGAGGGTTAGAGTCCAAGACTCGTAAGCGCATTAAACAGGAAGCCGCTTACTCTCAAATGATGATTGGTTCTCTAATTGGATTAGGTGCTGGATTGTGGGCTGTTTCTCGGTGGAAAGAAAACCAAGAGGGGCAGTAGGCGATTTTATGATTCTGGACAGCGTTAAATGGTTCTTTAAACCTGATAGTGTTTTTGCTACTGAGCGATTAGCCAAAGGAGAGTTGGACGCTGTTCCTGCTCTGCTCAAGAACTCGTTTAAGCGAGCCGTGTTTATCGCACCTGGTGTTTATCTGGCAGGAGTAAAAGGAAAGGAATTGGCTTGGGCTTCGGTTTTAGGTTCTTTAGGAGTGTCTTTATCCTTAGTGGGTTATTTCCTGATGACTCCTGACTACACTACTGACTTATGCAAGGAGGACTGATTAAATGGTTCATCCGCCTTTACAACACTATGCGGAGAACCCGTATTCACCTTCAGATTGGGGGAACTATATCGGATGGGAGCAAGAGGACGAGTTTAACGGAGAGGACTTCGGTAAAGATTGGATTCGTCTGCAAGGTGTAGGGCGTGTCACAGCAGTTCGGGCAGAGCAACTTAAAGTGGGTGATTGGATTGGATGGGACAGAGGTTATTCTTCCCAAGTTTTAAGCATCCGACCCAAAGGCAAGAACTTTCTGTATATCACCATTAAACCCAAGCAGAACCGATTCACTAATTACAATCCTGCTCATCAAAAGGGTGGCGAGCGAACCGTTCTCAAGAAGCGGAGCACCATGATGCACCGCATAACCCCTCGCATGGTTAAACATTGGCGCACCGAGAACTTTAACGCCTACGGCTTCGGAGAGCCAGAAGGCCCACCTGTTTTCGGAAAGTATTCCTTGCGAGATTTAATAGATTCGGCGGCAGGGCCTCAAGGTCGTTTAACTTACGATGAATCGAGTTCTTGGGACTACTTGCGAGATTACAGGGCTGAACCTAAAGCCAAGCCTTCTTATAGTCCTTCTGCGAACTTAAAATCAAGTGATACTATGTCCGATGAAATGAAAACTATGAAATCTTTAGCCGTTCTGGGTGGTGCTTTGCTAATAGGCTACCATTGGGACAAGATAATGGACATGGGTAAATCGCTTATGGGTGGCTTTGCCGCAGAGAACAGAATTGCTCACCGAGAAATCGAGGCCGCTTCCCATTACAACATCGGAGAGGTGGATTTTCAAGGTGGAGAAGGTGGCCTTCCCGCTAACGAGGAAGCACCTGCTCCTGTGAAATACGACTACAACCCTGTGGCTGGCCCTATGCAGATAACCTTTGACCCTTCCACTATGCCGTCTGATGTTTTCAAGGAGTTTTGAGGTGATTAAATGAGTGGTTGCTGTGGAAACACTAAGACCTTTCACGCTGAAGACGCGGAGGAAAACGCAGATTCTCCTGACTTCTGCACCGCAAGTCCAGAAACCTATGGGCGAGAAGCCCGTTTAAACAAGAGTCTTCAAGTTGGAGGAATCTTCGCTGTTCTCGGCGCAGGTGCGGCTCATTTTATGATGAAGAAAGAGGAGATGAAAGAATCGGCTCTTTACGGTGTCGGCACAGGAGCCGCCGCCCTAATTGGAAACTACCTTCTGTTTGGCGACAGTATTATGTCTGATGCAGAGGCTCACTACTCTAATGTCTGCCCTGCTTACACAGGCGGTGCGGATGAGGAACAAGAAGAACAGGCGGAAGTTGATAACGCCGATATACAACCATGAAGGAGATGAATTAAAATGCCACAAACTTACCACAAGGGCTATCCCGTAATCGAGCCTTTCTATCAAGACGCAGAGCGTGTTGGTGGCGGGCGTGGAGATTACATTGACCGTTCTGACTACGCTTGGAACGCTGAGAGCATGGGAGAATCCACTTCCGACATGGCCGTTCATTCGGTTATCATCGGTTTAGTAGGCTTAGGTGCTATGAAGATTTACGGGCAGGAAACGGATGTGGCTGTAAAGCATTCCGCCATACTTGCTGGAATCTCATTCCTTTACATGGGACTCTTTGGACACGGCCTACCCGATAAACTTCGTGGGCCGTTTCTGAAGGGTGATTCCGATGAGTAAAACCTTTAACGCCCCTTGCAGAACTTACAGTTGTCGAACTGAAATGGGCGGAACGCATGAAGGTTCTGATGCTATGCGTTTTATTTCGTTTTTGAATAATATCAAAGAAAATAACGGTATTACCAACATAAAGGTTGAAAACTATGGGCATAGTTCATTGGACTTACCGTATTCCTTATCGAAAATCAGTTTTGATATTTGCGCCCCTGAAGGCTTATTTCCGCCAATGAGTATTGAATCTTTAAAGAAGCATTTGAACCATTTGTTGAGAATGGAAATTAAGAAAGGGGGCAATTACTACGATTTGCACAGGTGTATTGACACACTTGCCGAAGGTGATGAACCTAATGAAAATTGGTGGAAGGAAGCCAAAACCTTTAACGCCCCTTACGCGGGAGCAGGTGCTTTAATGCCTATCAAGGGCGATACCTCACTCAGCAGTTTCTCTGGAAAGGAACTCGCAGAGAGTTCTGCTATTCACGGTGACTTTAACCAAGCCAGCCTTAACTACTCAGGTCATCAGAACCTTGAAGTTAGAGGTGCTGAAGATTGGACACCAACTCAATGTGCTGATTGTGGAAGATATGAAGAAAATGAGGATGATTACATCGGGTATTGCTCTCGTTGTGGTGTAAATCGTTGTTATGATAATTGCATACCTAATGCGACCTACTTATATGAATTAGAAATGGGAGAATCTTCTGATGGCGAGTATCTGGTGTGTGAAAACTGCATTACTGATGAAGAATATGTGGCTTTCGGAAAAAGAATGAATTGGTTTGCAGAATCCTTCAATGCCGACTTTACCGTTGCTATGGACACGGTTTCAGAAGCAGGTTTTAGGATTCATTTCGATGATGAAGGGAATATGACTGATGATGAATTGAAAGAATACGCCCTCAAAGAAGTTAAAGCAGGGCGTGGCCCTGATTATTGGATAGAGGGTGATGGAGAGGAGGAAACTCTAAGAATTACTGAAATGACAAGGGAATACCCTTATGAACCTGATTTGGAAGCAGAATCCTTCGGTGCTGAATCCGAAATAGACAGATACAACAAGCACATGGATGAAATCTTAGAAGTTAAGGCGAGGCTTCTTGAAGAAAACATAGAGGATTACGACCCGAATGACCCCGAACAAGAAGCGGAAAACGATGCTATCTATGAAGTGTTTTCCAAATACTACCCCGACATATACGGTGCAGAATCCTTCTGTGGTGCAGACCTGGCTGGGCGCGTAGTGAATATAGTGGGTGTGGAGGATAAAGTCTATGTGACTATTAGATTCTCTGATGAGCATTACGGCATACAAAAGATATTCGTAGGTGAGATGGAAGATGTCATGTTGGCAGAATCTTTCGGGGCTGATAGTCAGCCAATTTACGAGCGAAAATACCGCCAAATTGTAGTTGATGACAATTTCAAAAATAAACTTAAGACTTTAGAATCTCTAATTAAATCTCTCAATGAAGCCATTCAGGGAGGAAGATTTGATGTCGTTGAAACCGAAGCGTTAAGGCGGGCTGTCAGCGAAGTTTATTCCGCAAGGGATATTTTAATGGGTGGTTATTGGGAATCTGAATCCTTCGGTGCAGAATCAAATGGCGACCAAGTAAAACTTTTCTATGAGGGTATTTACTACAATGATGACGAAGATGATGAACGGGAGGGAAAAGCAATTGAGTCCCATTCTCTTGTTAGCAAACAAGAATACATAGATTACTACCATGATACTGAATATAACCCTTGTGAATGTAATGTGCAAGGCTGTCTTTCATGTTTCCTTGACGAAACCTCGCATACACCTGCAATCAAAAATGGCGGAGTGAAGATGCTGAATGTCTTGTGGTTTGAAGATGCTGAATTAAATGCTCTTGATGCAGAATCCTTCGGCGCAGAATACGGTAAGCGACAACGCTTCGGAAACCGCTATGTAGCCAGAGATACCAAAGGCAAGTTTATCTCCAATGTTAGTGTAGGCAGAAGTTTGAAGGCTGACCGCAGAAACAAGTCTAAGACCCCTGCGAGGAGTGGGTTCGGACACAAGGGAGATGCACGAAAGGGCGCGTCAGGCGAGTTTAAATTGCCGACTGATGCTAAGAGTTTGGTTGGAATTGGTGCTGTTCTGGGTGGCCTTTGGGCTTATCTGGAATCCAAAGCATAAAATAGTCTGACCGTTTATTGCAGAGTGAGGAATCAGTATGGCTTCACTAAGAACAGTTGAAATTGACTACGAGGGCATGGGCGACAGGTATTTCAACAAGCAACAGCGTGTGATGGAAGACTTGCGTGACTCTATCTCCACAGTTGAATACGACCCGACTAAGGCAGGGCCAAACGGTCAATCGTCTATCTTCGGAGAAGGGGCGACTCATTACAGTAATGGGAACGAGGTTAAGCATTTCATCAATCAGGAAAAGTTAGCAGGTTCTCACACCCTAAGTCGAACAGGTTCTATCGGGCCTTCCGTCTATGATATGTATAGGAATACTGATTCTTACAGAGGCATTAAACTTTCCACCCCTGTCACGGCGAGCAACGCTTACAACTACAAACCTGTCGCGGGAGAACCCCCCGCGTGTCGAGGAACAGCAGGGTATAAACCCAATGATTTACTTTTAGTGACGGATTCTCGGACTAAAGCCAGAAATCCTTTCTAATGGCTTGAATAGCAAGACTTCTTATAGTCAATTCGCTTCATACTGACATAGTAGGTGTTCCTATGACACGAAGATACGGCAAAAGACAAAGATTTGGAGATAGATATGTAGCGCGAAACGCAAGGGGAGAGTTCATCTCCAATGTGGATGTGGGCAGAAGCCTCAAGCAAGACCGCGCACGAAAGGCGAAAGACCAGAATGAACAAAGCGGATTTGGTCAGATGGGTGATGAGAGGCGAGCAGAGTTCGCCGCACAAGGCTACAATGCCAAACTCGATGAGTCACTTGGAATGTCCCGAAAGCAATCCATGATGCGTCAATCCCGAAAGGCTCGCAGAGATGAGTCAAAGGGAACTGAGAAGTATGATGGTTCAAGAGCCTACTCTCGCGTAGGAACTATGGATAAATCCGCCGAAGGAAATCTCGCAGTTGCCGATGTCGAGGTTTGGGATGGTATGGTTCTTCCAGAAGGAACAGGTTCGATTATCGGACAAGCCGTTCCAGAAACAGATTTCACACCATTCGGTGTTTCCGCCGAAGGATATGATGACAAACTTGATGAGTCACTTGGTATGTCCCATAAGGAGTCCAAGATGAAGCAATCCTTAAAGGCTCGCAGAGATGAGTCTAAGGGAATGAAGAAGGCAAGTGGAAAGAGGGCTTACTCTCGCGTAGGCACTATGGACAAGAACGCTGACTACTTTGAGAACGCTGTGGGCGGTTTCTATCCAACAGGAGATGGTAGGGCTTTCGGTTCTATGACGCTCGACAACACTTACGCTCCTTTGGCTGCGGCTGAAGGTGACATCACAAGTGGATTTAAGATGGGCATGGGTGCTACACTCGGAGTCATCGGCGGTCTGGCCTTCGCAGGTTGGGTTGGCGGAATGATGAGTTCCCTCTCCGCTAAGAAAGATGAGTAGGTGGAGTAAATGGAGTGTAAGTGTGCTGAAACTTTTGCGGCTGAATGTGGCTGTGGAAGCAAATCGGCAGAAGACGCTCCTATACCTTCTGACCCCAGAGTAAGTCCGATGGATGACGGTCTGCATATTCCTGCTGACAGTCCTGCTTTGGATTTACCAAGAGAGAACGCCGAGATTGGCGGAGTGGATTTCAAGGCTGATTCCAGCCCACTTCCACCAGACCCAAGAGTAAGTCCTTTAAACGA
>MDSV01115904.1_pt1 | contig 35209 bp, 33 predicted proteins | sample 810851 | NCBI WGS metagenome assembly MDSV01 (sample SAMN05326640, study PRJNA326480) | marine metagenome | isolation source: seawater | place: Atlantic Ocean: North East | collected 2012 | reverse complement strand
TGCTACCAATTTCTATTAAAGGTTTAGGTTTTGAAATTGTTTCCTCTGATATTCTACTTCCCTTTCCTCCAGCTAAAATTACTAATTGCATATTAAAATAATTATTGATGTGTATATACTAATAATAATGATTTTACTAAAAAATTTAATTGAAAAAACATTACTTAAAAATATAAATAAATTTAGTCATATAAATATATTTTGTATTTATCTATTTTTTTTAGCTTTTATAATAACAATCTCTATTATTTTTTATAAAAATTTTATTGTTTTATATCCGGAAATTGTTGATGCTAAATCAAACATTATTTATAAAAATATTCCATTTGAATATGGCAAGCTCATTGAAAATTTAATTATAAATAAAAAATATTCATCAACTATAAACGTTTTAGATAGTGATGTTGTGTTTTATTTAAATAGGATGCCAATAGTCCCGTTTATTTTTTTCATAACTAGTTTAATTTCATCGAAGTTATATTTTTTAATTATTGCTAAAAATACTATTTTTTTTTCAATATTGTTTTTTATTTTTTTACATTTTTCAAAACAAAAAAATTTTAAGTTGTTTTCTTTTTTAATTTTAAATTTAATTTTTTTTTATAATTTTTATAATTTAAAAATTATTTTCAACTTTGTATATGCTGACTTTATTACAGCTCTTTTTTTACCGTTAGTTTTTGTAATTTCAATCTCTAATTTTAAATTCAAATATTTTTATAATGGTTTAATAATTTTAATTTTATATTTATCAAAAGCAAATATGTTTCCAGTATGTATCGCTCTTGGTTTATATTTTTTTTTATTTGAAAAAAAAATTTCTCCTATTATTTTCGTATTAATAGCAATAGTTGGTTGGGGTTCTTTTGGTTATATTAAAACTAATAAATTTCCTTTTGGATCATCCGTTTTATCTACTAGTTCACATGCGCTTTCATTATCTTTTAATAAAGATTTTAGAAAGTATTATCCTTTAACTTCTGTAGATTATATTGAAAGTTGTGATTTAACTAACACAAATAAAATTAAACTTTGTAAAAATATTCCCAATAAAATTTATAATGAGTGGGATTATTACGATTTTTATCTAAAACAGAATAAAGAATATTTGAGAGATAATAAAAAAATTATACTTATTGATATAATTTTAAAAATCAAAACTATTTTTTTTAATTTTTATGAAGATGGTGGAATATATGAAAAAAATAAATATCCTAAAAAAAATTTTGATTTTTTTATATTCTTAAATAAAATAATTCTTTTAACAGCATTATTTATAGCAATAAAATCACTATTTATTAATTCATTTATTTTAGAAAATATTAAAATTGAAATAATATTTTTTATTATTCTTTTTGCATCACTACCATCATATTTATTAGGATGGGCTTTAAATAGACATTTAGTTTACCTATTTTTGATATCTCATATTTATTTATTTTTAAAATTAAAATTTAAACAAAATGATTAATTTATTTTTTCCTTTTATACTTTTATCACTTATAAGTTTAGTTATATCTAAAAGCTTTAAAATCAATCTTAATAAATCATATCTTATTTCTACAATAAGCATTCCTTTATTTATTTTTTTTATTGGAAATTTTGTAAGTATTTATTGGTCTATTTATATAATTTTATTAATTACCTTATTAGTTTTAATATTAAATTTCAATTTTAAAAAAATATTCACATCTGAAACACCTAAATACTTATTATTCTATTTCATTATTTATTTACTAATAATTTTATACACATCCAATTTATTTTTTTATAAGTACGATGAATTTTCTGAGTATGGAATAGTAAGTAAATTAATTTTTTTTGAAGAAGAATTAATGAATAATATTGATTATATATTTGCCAAAGGAAGCCCACATAAAATAAATATTGCAGCTTATTTAAATTATTTTTTTTTAAAGACAAGTTTATTAGAGTATAAAGAGCAGACTTTATATATTGCACAAAATACACTCAATATAATTATAATATTTAATATAGTTGATTATATATCAGATAATATAAAAAAAATAATCTACTTTATAATATTATTTTTTTTGAGTTTTGTATTATCAACAGGATTTGATAAGATTTATTTAGATACAACAGCTGCTTTATTAATCAGTTTAATAATTACAATTCAATTTCAAGAAAGAAATGATTTAAAATATTTAATCATTTTCCTTGCAATGATTTATTTATTTTGCCTTAAAACGAGTGCAACAATTATTTTTTTAGGAATATTTTCTATATTTACATTTTATTATTTTTTAGAAAAAAATTATAAAAACATTTTTTTTTATTTTTTAATTCTTTTATCATCTTTTGGGATTGAAAAATTTTACTCTTATAATTTTTATTTTCATTCATCAAATCAAGAATTCAATGAAAAGGTTAATTTGGATAATATTTCGTATAGTTTAAACTATAAAAATAAATTTATTAATATTAAGAATACAAATACTGACGAATTGTTTTCTAAATCAAATTTTTTAATTTTAAAAAAAAACTTTTCTGATCTTTCAGAAAAAGGTATATATCACTCTAGTACTTTTTTGATCTTTAACAAAATATTTCAAAAGCTTAAAATTAATTTTAAATTAATAGAAATACCCTTGACATTATTTTTTTGGGTAATTTTATTAATGATATTAATAAAAATAATAAATATGGAAAATAAATTTAAATTATTTTTATTTGTAAATACTTATATTTTATTCATTTTTTTCTATTGGTTAATAATACTTTACTGGGCTTGGTCTAATAGATTGATAAATGAAGATTTATCCATTGAGGTATCTTGGCAAAGACACATAGGCACAATTGTACTCGGGATTTTATTATATTTAATCGTTATTTTATTTGAAAAAAATAAAATAGATAAAAAGCAAATTATAGTAATTTTAGTTTTTATTAGTATTATTTCAAAACCAAATTCTTTCAGAAATTTTTTTCCAAAAGAATTTATCATTAAAGATGAATTCTGGATGCAAGCATATAATCAAAGAACTAAATTAGATAATTTGTCAAGATTTGTTGATATTAATTCTGAAAAATATTCAACTGTATTTATCTTTGGAAAAAATGAAAACGCATATTTCTTTCCAATATTAAATTATGAACTAATAGATAAAAATTTATTAAATATTAACTTAAAATTTTTTGAGAAAAAATATGATGATTATATTAAAAACTCTTTATTATTTAAAAAAATTAATAAATTTTATATTTTATCTAATGATACTAATAAAGATAATGTAATGAAGTTAATTAAATCAAAAAATTTTAACTTAATATTTAAGAAAGATTTCAAAAACCAATATTCAATTTATAAAATAAGTTTATGATAAAATTTAAATTTTTATTTATATTTTTGTTTATATTTTTATTTTTAGAACTTTCTTTGAGATATTTCGGTTTTGGGGATCCAATTATCTACCATAGTTTGCAAAATAATTATTACCCTAAATCTAATCAAAATAATACTAGATACAAAGGAGCAAAGATAAAAATTAATCAACTAGGTATGAGAACGAATTCAGACTGGACAGATTTATCAAATAAAAAAAAGATAATTTTTTTTGGAGATAGTGTTACTTATGGTGGATCATATATTGATAATAAAGATTTGTTCTCTCAGAGAGTTTGCGATGATTTCTTCCAGAATGCAATTTGTGGTAATTATGGTGTAAATGGCTACAACATTGAAAATATTCATTTAAGAATAGAAGATATAGATAAAAAATATTATGATAAAATTATAATAATAGTTAGTAGTGAAATTGAAAATATTTTGTCACTATTTAATAATTTCCCATTTTATAAAAAATTTGATTATTATTTTTTTAGAGCTTCTTTTGAAATTTTAAATCATTTCATGTTTAAGTATAAAATTTATAATGCTTATCATGATAAATGGTATGAGAATTTAACACTTAAGACAAAAAATAAACAAAATTCTTTTAAAAAATTACTTAACTCTATTGCTGATGATAAAGAAGTAATGATTTTTATATTACCTACTATGGAGGATCTAATAAGTATGAATAAGAAAAATAATATTTCAAAATTATTAAAATTTGAAAAAATACAAACTATAAATTTATTCGATAATATTTTGCAATCTGATTACAAAAATTTATATTTTAACAATGCACATTTAAATAAAAAAGGTCATAAACATATAGCAAAAATAATATATGATTATATAAAATAATAATGTCTTACAAAAAATTAATTAAAATAATAGCAATTGTAATTCTACTTATTGGGTCTTATATGCTTTCAAAATATATTAGCTCAGATATTTTTAACTACAATTTCTTATAAAATTATTGGTGGAAAATAAAAGATATTCATCTATTGATCAATTAAGATTCATTGCTGCGATGTGTGTAGCAATATCTCATCTTATTATTTTTAAAAAAGGATACAATATCAATTATGAAATAATTTCATCTATTGCTGTTGAAGTTTTTTTTATAATAAGTGGTTTTGTTTTGGCTCCTCAAATTATAAATCTATTACATCAAAATAATTTCAAAAATTATAGAGTTTTTATATTAAGAAGATGGTACCGAACTATCCCCTTATATGCATTAAGTCTTGTTTTGATTTCTATCTTGTTGGGTAAATTCATCAGTTTAGACTTTTTCAAATATTTATTTTTTATTCAAAATTTTTTCTCTATTTGGGTAAATACTGATTATTTTTCAATTGCATGGAGTCTTTCTGTTGAAGAATGGTTTTATATTGTTTTTCCTTTATATTTAATTTTTATAAATAAATTTAGTAATAATTTAAATATTTTTTACACCTGTATTATTTTTATATTTATAATTTTTATTTTAAGATTTAATTTTTCAACTGAGATTGAATGGGGTCAAAATGTAAGAAGAGTAGTTGTATACAGATTAGACTCAATAGTTTTTGGTGTTTTGTTATTTTTAATAAAAAGTAAAATTAAAGATACAATAGTAATAAAACTGATATTATTTTTCTTAATTTGCATTTTTTCTTTTATTGTTTTCGAAATACTAAGAATAAATGCAATTGAAAACAAAGATTATTATCAAATAATATTTCATTACGTTGTTGCTGTTTGGGGTTGTTTTGTGGTTTCGTTATTTTATGTTTTGGACAAACAACTTGAAAATAAATTTTTCGTAAATTTTAACCTTTATTTAGGTAAAATTTCATACTCAATATATCTTTTTCATTTATCTGTAATTTATATTATTTCACCTTTAAATCTCTCACTTATAATATCAATTTTAATCTTTTTAATAGTGCAGATTATACTATCTACATTACTGTACTATTATTTTGAAAAACCTATTATGAAAAGCAGACCAAAATATGAAAATTGAATATTAAATTTTTTTCAACGAAAATATGAAACCTAAACTAAACCAAGTAAGCGTCATATGAAATGAATTAAAAAAACTTCCTGTTGGGATTAAAGGGAAAAAAAGAATAATTAAATAAGAAATAATTATTGATTTTAAAAATCTACTCTCAATTTTTTTTATTTTAAATAAAAGTAGAGAAAAAAGTGAGATAACTAAAATCGAAGCAGATAATAGACCCCCATCGCTTAAAAGCTCAATTAAAAAATTATGGGGATGAGTACTACATATGTCATTATTTTTCAAACATTCATATCTGTATGATTGTGGTCCTGTGCCAAAAAATATATTTTCTTTAAAAATTTTAAAACCATTATTATATAATTGAAAATAAATATTATTTTGAGACTGTTCTATAGTATAAAAAAATCTTTCTTTAATAAGACTATTTTTAAGATTAAATAAAACAAAAAAAGAAAATAAAAATATTGATGTATAAGTTACTAATTTTTTCTTTGGTATTGAATGAAAATTTAAAGCTGTCAGTAAAAAAAATAATATAGATGCTAAGATAATAGATGATCTTTCACCGGTAATTATTATAGAAAAATAAATAAATAATAGAATTAAAATTTTATAATTATATAAAAATTTATTTTTATTATTTTCAAATAAATAATAAATCGAAAATATAGATAACTTTAATATAATTCCACCCGGTATTTGCTCGTCTTTGAAGATGGATGTTAGTCTACCAGCTTGTTGTTTTGGGTATCCAAAAACACTGTTTCCAGAAATCTTTTGAACCCATAAATCTATACAAAGAAACAGAGTTAAAAAAAAAATAAATTTAGATAGTAAAAATATTTTATTTTCATTACGTTTTTCAGAAAAAAATAAAATTAACGCTAAAAATAAAATGATGTTAGAAAAAAAAGAAAATGAGTTCTCAAATGAAGTTAGTTTATATTCTGATAATAATGAACTTATTAAAAAGATAATAAATAAAATAAATAAAAATCTATATTCATTATCAAAAAAAATGTTAGTTTTTTTTGATATTACTATTAATATCAAAGTATAAAAAGTGATAAGAATAGCAACAAAGTTAACAAAAAAACTGCCAATTAAAAAAGTAAATGGCATGCTTAAAATTAATACAAAAAAACTATTATTGTTTGTTTTATTTTGAAACATTTTATATTAACTGGATGTATAATTATAAATAAATGAAAATTTTAAAATCTCAAATAATTAAAATCAAAAAAGGTAAAAATTTAAAAATTATTAACCCTGTAAATATTTATAGCGCTGAATTTGGTGATAATTGCTTTATTGGACCTTTTACTGAAATCCAAAAAAATGTTAAAATTGGAAACAATACCAAAATACAGTCGCACTCATTTATATGCGAACTGGTAACAATTGGAAATAATTGTTTTGTTGGGCATGGTGTCGTGTTTATTAATGATAAATTTAAAGATGGTAAACCAGCATCAGGTAATAAAAAAAAATGGTTATCTACAAAAGTAAAGTCGAATGTATTTATTGGAAGTAATTCTACAATTTTACCAGTAAATATTTGTTCAAATGTAGTTATAGGAGCCGGTTCGGTAGTCACAAAAAACATTTCTAAACCTGGGAAGTATGCAGGTAATCCAGCAAAAAAAATTAAATGAATATAATTTTTATTTATATTTTAGGTATAGTTCTATCAACCTTTATTTATTTAAATTCAAAGAAGATATCTCTCCAAACCAATTTATTTAAAAAAGGAATCGATGAGACACCATTATTAGGGGGTGTTGGTATTTATTTTTTTTTATCTTAGGAGTTTTTTTTTTGTTAGCTATTGAAAAAGAAATTATTTATGAAAATTTGTATTTATTAATATTTTCATCCATTATTTTTTTTATTGGAATTGTGGATGATATTTATGATTTAAGCTACAAGTTTAGATTAATTTCAATTTTTTTATTATTAGTTTTGTTTTTATTTCTTGATAATAGATTTGTATTAAATGAACTTTATTTTGAAACAAATAATAAAACATATGTATTTGAATATTTTTCATATTTTTTAACACCATTTTTTATTCTTCTTATGCTTAATAGTATGAATATGGCTGACGGAATTAACGGAATTTCTGGATTAATATTTTTAAGTTATATTTTTTTATTGTTTGACCAAAGTAATGAATTAAACCTTTTTATTATATTTATTATTATTTCTCTTGTCATTTTTTTAATTTTTAATTTAAATAATAAGCTTTATATGGGAGACTCTGGAATATATTTTTTAGCAATATTAATTTCACTATATACAATTTATGAATATAAATTTGGTAACTCAAATTTATCTTGTGAAAAAATATTTATGTTTTTTATGATACCTGGTATTGATATGTTTAGGTTATTCTGTCTAAGAATAAGCAAAAAGAAAAACCCGTTTAAAGGTGATTTAAATCATTTGCATCACCTGCTTATTAAAAAATATAGTCATTTTACATCTTTAGTAATTTACATTTTTTTAATCTTATGGCCAAATTTAGTTTTAAAATTATTTTTTTTTAATCCAATTAATTTGATTATTTTAAATATAATATCTTATTCTTTGATCGTAATTTATTTAAATTATAACAAAAAAAATAATGGTTAAATTTTTCTATTATATATCTCTTCAAAAATTTTATTATAACCACGTGCAATCACTTTTTTATCAAAGTATTTTTTAGCAAATTTTCTTGACTGTATTGATTTTTTATTCAATATTTTTTTATCTAAATTATTAATTAATTTGATCAGATTATTTATTTTTGAAATTTTAAATACGTAACCAATTTTTTTTAAAACGTTTTTTGCTCCACCATTATCAAAACTTATTACTAAGTTTCCTGAAGAAAGTGCTTCTAAAATTGTAAGCGGTAGATTATCAATAGTAGAGGTGCACAAAAAAATATCAGATAAAGAATAAAGCTCGGACGATCTTTTGTTTGAAATAAAATTAATATGTTTATAATTTTCATAAATTTCAGTATTAACTTCATTTCCTCCCAGTGATAAAAAAAATAAATCTTTGTTATTTGATAGTTTTTTAACAATTTGCATAAAATATTTAAAACCTTTTCGCTCATCATTAATATCTTGTGCTGAAAAAAAAATAATTTTTTTATTCAGAGGGAGCTTATATTTTTTTCTTAAATTAATTTTATTTCTTGGTTTAAATAAATTTGTATCTATAGGATAATTATTGGATAAAAAAATTTTATTTTTTAATTTTGGATGTCTCTTTATAATTTGACCTAACATCCATTTATTATGAGCAATAAAAAAAACATTTTTTTTATAAATAATTTTCTTTTTTATTTTCCAACAATATCTCGAAATAAAAGTTTTATTTTCCTCTTTTGCAAAATAATGCTGTGTTGGACTAAAAAACCACATGTCATGAAGACTTAAAACTAATTTTGATTTAAGATTATCTATCTCATTTAAAGATATCATTGATCTATTAATCCAATGTAGGTTTATTATATCAGGATTGTAAATTTCAATTTTTTTTTTAATAAAGGTATTGAAGATATTTAATGATTGATGAAATTTTTTTTTATTGAAGAAAAATATTATAATTTTTTCAAATATTCTAAATGTAAAGATACAAAGTTTTTTTAAATAGCTAAAAGTTGAAATAGATTCTTTAAATTTTTTTTCTACAGTTAAAAAAAAAATATTTTTTTTATTTATTGCTTTAAAAATTGAATAAGCAGCAATCGATGCTCCACCTTTAAAATCACTATACGAAAGAAAAACAATCCTCATAAATTAAAAAGATGTTTATTTTTTTTATACCATTCACATAAATTTGGTATGTCATCCTTAAGATTTCTTTTTACTCTCCAATTTAGTTTTTTTAATTTGCTACAATCTATTTTATAATTTCTATCATTAAATGGTCTATCATTTACAAATATTATGTTTTTTTTAAAATCAACATTCATGTAATTGGCAATCATTTTTACCACATGCTGTATATTATAACATTTATCAGACGCTATGTTATATATGGTATTATTTTTTCCTTTTTTAATTATTTTTATTACACCATCACAAAAGTCTTTAACCGATAAATAAAATCTAAAATTTTTACCTCTACCATGTATTGTCATTTTTTTTTTATTCATAAAATTAAATATTGATTTTGATACTAATTTTTCAGGAAACTGTCTTGTACCATAAATATTATTTGCTCTTACTGTTGTAATTTTTAATTTGTATGATTTATTGTAAGCATTTACCATCATGTCTGCTCCTGCTTTTGAAGCTGAATAAGGATTTGTGGGATTTAATATTTGATTTTCTTTAAATGGTTTATTTGAATTTTCTCCATAAACCTCATCGGTACTTACATGAATAATTTTTTTAACCTTTTGTTTTCTACAAGCTTCTAAAAAACAGTGAGTACCTAATGTATTAGTTTTTGTAAACAACAATGAATTTCCAAATGAATTATCAACATGACTTTCTGCTGCAACATTTATAGCTAAGTCTACACCACGAAGATGAGATTCTAATGATTTATAATTCAATAAATCATTTTTTATAAATTTAATTTTTTTTTTTTTTAAAAGATTTTTAATAAAATTTTTATTTGCGGCATAAGTTATTTTGTCATACAAAATAAATTGACATTTGCTATAATGTTTAAATAATTCCTCAGATAAATGGGAACCCACAAAACCTGCCGCACCAGTTAATAAAATTTTTTTTATCATTAAATTTTTTTAATTAATTTTCCTATATTATTAAATTCTTTTATTATAATTTTCCGTGGATAGTAAATTTTTGTAATTTTTTTGAGTTTTTTAATGTCGTAGGAGTACTCATCTTTTTTTATTTTTTTTTGATTTACAGAAATTTTAATATTTTTATTTAAATTTAAATATTTTATGAAATTTTTAATTTTTATTTTAAATCCACTGCCTATATTTAAAACTCCACAATAATTTATTAACAAAATTTTTTCCAAATATAAGCACAATATTCTAATCGGTATTAAATCTTTGTACCACTCATAACTATCATCAAATTTAACATGTTTTTTTTTTACACCATTTATTAGTATGCTCATAAGTGATAATCTTTTTTTTTTCATAGTTTCAACACCTACAACATTTGACAATCTTAAGATTGTTAATTTTTTTAAAACACTCCTGCAACTATTTTCTGATATTAGACAATTTTTACCATATATATTAATGGGTTCAATTTTTGAATTTTCACTTATACCTAATTTTGGTTTATAGACGTTTCTTGAACTTAATAATATTAGCTGTGAATTTTTTTTTGATAAAATTTTTGCTATTTTTAAATTTCTATCGATTTTTTTTTGATAATTTTTAGTAAAAAAGTCCTTATCTTGACTACAATTAATTACAATATCGATTGGATTAAAATTAAAACTATTAATTTTTGTGAATTTAAGCTTAATTATTTTAAATCTTTTTTTAAATAATTTATAAAAAGTATTTTGTATAAAGCTTTTATTCCCAATTATTATAATTCTTTTTTTTGATATCAATTTTTTTAAATTTTAACTTTATAATATTTTATATATAAATATTGTTTAACACGAAAAATAAATTGAACAAAATAATTAAAACTATTAACTTAAATATTAATGAAATATATTTAATCTATGTAATTTTTGGTCTGTCTATTGCTATTTTTTTAAAAGATTTAAATTTAACTTTTTTTAATATCCCATTTTTTGAAACAATATATTTTTATAGAGGTTTATTATTTATATTAAGTATTTATATATTTTTTGTTAATAAAAAAAAATTTAATATCGAAATAATTTTCTTATCATTAATTTCATTTATATTTTTATATAACGCGCTTTTTAGTGAAGAAATGAAATTTACTTTAGATAAAGAAGTACTACTAGAGCAATTTAATATTAAAGCACATAGTTTTTTTTTTAATGAAAAAATTAATACTTTAATAATTAATTTTTTTAATATTTTTTTTCCTCTTTTGGTACTTATATTTTTAAAATTTGAGATTAATTTGAATTCATTTTATAAAATTTCATACAAAGTTGGTGAAATATTTATAGTAATTTTAACAATTTTTATTTTTTTAAATTTAATTTTACTTTATCAGCAGCCTGGACAAGAAAATAGTTATTTAGGGGCTCAAAGTGATTTCCCTAAACATTTTATAAATCCTCATGGTCTTCTATTTTTTTTAAATATTTTTTTTATTCAAAATATTTTTGAAATTTACAATAAAAATAATATTAAAAAAAATTTATTTTATATATTTTTAATCACATTTTTATTTTTTTTATCTGGATCAATTTTATTTTTTTGCATATGTGCTGTTACTCTTTTAATTCATATATATTTTAAAAACAAAAAAATTTATATTTACTTTTCAGTAATTTTAATTTTAATTTTAATTTTAATTTTTTATGTTTTTGTAAATTCAACAGATGGCGTAATACATGGATCTTTGTCTAATTCAATTAATGTTAGAATTGCTTATTTAAAATTATTTTTGTTTGAAACAGTTAATTTAAATTATTTATTTGGTTCTAACATTTTTTCGGAAAATATATATACATACCCTCATAATGCCTTAATAGACATTTTTATATGTAGTGGTTTATTGGGAATAATTATTTCATTTTTTTTATTATTTAAAATAATTAATTTTTATAAATCAAAATATAGATATCCTTATAATTTTCTATTGCTTATTTTTATTCAGTTATTATTATTTTCATTACTTTCAGGTTTCTTTTTCAAAAATATAGCTCTTAATATAGTACTAGCAATAATGTTAAATCTTTCGAATCTTAAAGAAGAAAAAATTATATAAATCTCCTTTGGACTTGAAATATTAACAATAAAAAATGAAAAAATTCCTGAAATCATAGTAGAAATTGCGGCTCCTTTAATTCCATACAAATCAATCATATAAAAATTTAGAACAATATTTAAAATTATAATTACTATGTGAAAAAATAAAATTTTTTTATAATTATTCACTAAAAAATGTTTATGAACCCAAACATTATAAATAATTGCAAACAAAAGATTAAAAGATAGAATTAATAATGCTTCTCTTGCTACAAGAAATTCTCTTCCAAATAAATTCAAATAAAATTCCACAAACAAATAACTAGTAACAAAAAATGAAAAACCAACAATTGCTGCAAAACCAATCAAATTTTTGTATAAATCATCAAATTTTTCTGAATTAACATTTAATCTAGAAATATTAGGATATAAAAATTGCAAAAACAATGTGCTATATAATAATACAATTACAACAAGTCTAGAACCAGCAGAGTAAAAACCGGAGTATTCTACTCCTAAAATTTTACCAATCATTAAAACGTCAATTCTAATCGACACTAAAAATATTAATGACAACACTGGTAGTAGTAATACTTTTTTTAATATTTTTATTGTTTCCTTTTTATCAAATATCAAGTTAGAGAAATTATTTCCGTTCTTTTTATAATAATAAATTATTACTGCTGCAAAAAATAAATATTCTAAAAAATATAATAACGATAAATATAAGTAGCTTAAGTTATTTTTTATACATAAATACTTTAAACAAAAAAATATAATATTTTGTAAAAACTTAATTTTAAAAATTAATTTAAACTGACCTCTAACAAATATTTCACTATAAAAAATTGAAAATGGCTCCACTACAAGAATTAAATTAATTATTAAAATTAAGTATTTTAAATCTTTATCTAATGAGAAAAAATTCAGCGATAGTGCTAAACATATGTATAATGTTATTGAAGTATAAAATGTTATTAAAAAACAAGAGGCAATTTCTCTTCTCCTATTTTGAAAATTTTGAGAAAGGGACTTGTTTAAATAATAATGTATATTTGAAAAAGAAAGACTATAAATCAAAAAAAAAACAGTTTGTGCAATAGTAAATTTTCCAAACTCTATTGATGAATAATTTCTTGCAAATAATAAGATTATGATAAACGATGATACCTGAGTTAAAAAATTTGAAGAGAAAAAAAATGATAAATTTGGTATGAACGAATTAAAATTTTCTAAATTAGAGTAAATTTTTTTCATAAATTATAAATTTTGTCTAATTAATTTATCCAATATATTTACTCTTTTTTTATAATTGTGATCGGTAAACGTTCTTTTTTGACCTTTTTTTGAAATTTTTATAAGCATATCAGAATTATTTAAGTATCTTTTTATTTTAAATATCAAACTATTGATATTATTATAAGTCACAATTTCACTATTTATATTAAATAGTTTATTTAATCCAATTTTATTGTCTGAAAAAACACAACATCCCATTGCCGTGCCTTCAAACAATCTCATGTTTCCAGCATATTTTGTATTTTCTATATGAGAATTAACCATAATTTTACTTTTGCTTAAAATTTCAAGCATCTTTTCTCCATATACGGGTTTTTTACTTTTAAAGAATATATAAAAAATTTTATAAAATAAATTTATTGTTTTTTTAAAAGATAAAATTTTTCTACTTTTAATTAAATAATTTACAAAATGAAAAAAATTTTTTAGAGGAAAGTTTATCGCTATATAATTATTTTCAAAATTTTTTAATAATTTAAAAATTAAATTTATCCTATTAATATGTAAGCCTGATTTTAAATATAATGATCCAATAAATGTTATATCTATGTATCTTTTTTTATTCTCATATTTAAAATTTTTATTTAAATCAAATGCATGAGGAATTTTGAAGGTTTTTTTATTAATCTTTTTTTTTAATTCTTTTTTATAACCATCAGTACAGGTTATTAATAAATCTGCCAATTTAAGTTTTTCTTCAACTACTGATGAAATTGGAGAACAATGAAAAACTAATATTAATTTTACATGTCTTAGTTCTCTTATCTTATTTAATAATTTTTTGTTTAAAAAAGTATAACTTCCAAAGTAAATTATATTTGTTTTGTAAAATTTTATTTGCTCAAAAATTAAATCATCATGTTCTATATTTTTTAAATATTTATCTGCCCATTTTTTTTGAAGTGAATGAAAATTTGCAATTATTTCGTTACATTTATAATTTTTTTTTGATAATTCTTTTGTTATATTGTCTCTTTCTCCAAATCCAAATAAAAATACTTTTTTCAATAATTTATTATAATTATATATTTTTTTTGAATTAATTTTATTTTCAATTGATTTAATAGCTTCTGGATAAATAGTAGAAATTCTTGTAAATTTAAGCATTGAAAAATTTTTTTATATAATTGCAAACTTTTCGTATTTCTAAATTGGTTAGATGCTCACCTATTGGTAGACTAATTATATTTTTACTCCATTTTACAGCATTCATTCTTTTACAATAACTTAAATGTTTAGATTTAAATATTGGCACCTCTGGCAAAGAGAGCGGATAATGAATACCCGTAAAAATTTTTTTTTTACTTAAAAAATCTCTTAATTTATTTCTTTTTTTTGTTTTAATAACAAACAAGTGATTTGAAGATTTTGATTTGCTCAACATTTTTACAAATCTTATATCTCCTACTTCTGATAAATCATTAAGATAAATTTTAGCTTGTTCTTGTCTTAATTTTATCCATTTATTAAGTTGTGTTAATTTTATATTTAAAATACCTGCCTGAATGTTATCTAATCTTGAATTTCTCCCCAATAAATAATGCTGATTTTTTTTTAAACCACCATGATTTGCAATTTTTTTTGACTCAATAAATAGTTTTTTATTATTTGTAACAATGCAACCTCCATCTCCATAACATCCTAAATTTTTTGATGGAAAAAAACTAAAGGTTGAAATTTCTCCAAATGAACCCATTTTAATTTTATTGTACTCAGCTCCATGTGATTGTGCACAGTCTTCTATCAATTTAATTGACGAACTTTTACTTAGTTTTTTTATTTGACTAATATTTGCTGGGTTTCCATATAAATGAACTACAATTATAGCGGAAGTTTTTTTATTTATCTTTTTTTTTAGATCCTTTGTGCAAATATTGTGTGTTTCATCAATATCAACAAATTTTAAGTTTAAATTATTATTTAATACTGCTTCTGCTGTAGATATCCACGTATTGGCAGGAACAATCACTTCACTTCTTTTTGGAAGCTTTAATGCTTTAATTGCTATTTCCAAAGCATCAGTCCCATTTGCAACACCTAAGCAATATTTTATTCCTAAATACTTACTAAAATTTTTTTCAAACTGAATTTTATCAGATCCATTTATAAAAGAAGAATTTTCAATATTTTTAATAATGGATCTTAATATTTTTTTATTAATTTGTTTTGTTTGTTTTTTTAAATTTAAGAAACTTATAGGCATTTAATTTATACTAAATTGAAACTTAATATTTTAACCATCTATCGTTTTTAAGAGTCCAATTTACAACTTGATCTATCCTCTCTTCTATGGACACTTTGGGTTCCCATCCTAAATTTTTCATTAAATTTCCATCTAAAGAATACCTCAGATCGTGACCTGGTCTACTTGAATGAAAATCTACCATTTTGTAATTAAGTTCTTTGTTTTGCGCATTTGCAATATTTCTAGCTAATTCAAGGTTATTCCATTCAACAGGACCTACAAGATTAAACTTAGGGCATTTTGCTCCACCATAATCTTTTTCAATTTCAGAAATTTTTTTTTGATTTTTTAATAAAAATAAACAACCATCTGCTACATCAATAGCATGAATATAATGTCTGCTACCAGGTATTTTTTTATTTGCATCACTGTGTATAGTTACAACATTGCCATCTCTTACATTTTTGATTGTCATAGGAATAAATTTTTCAGGATGTTGTCGCTCACCAAAAACATTCATTGTATGAGTTATGTATATCGGCATGTTATAAGAGTTTTCAAAAGCTACTGATAATTCTTCTCCACCAGCTTTGGTAGCTGAGTATGGATTTGTTGAATTGTATCTATCTCTTTCTTTATAATTTACTCCCTTAGGTGCAGGTCCAAAAACTTCATCGGTTGAAAAATAAATGAATCTCTCAAGTTTATTCTGCTTTCTAGCAAAGTTAAGAATATTGCAAGTTGCAACAACATTATCTAAAACAAACATCATTGGATCTGAAATCGACCTATCAACATGAGAGGACGCTGCCATATGAAGTATGTAGTCAAAATTACCAAGGTCAGCAATTAACATTTCATTTATTTCAGCCCTAAGATCATGAAAGACTACCCTGAATCTATTATGATGTCCTTTATTAATTTCCATCATCATATCGGATATACGATTTAAATTTCCAGAATAATCTAACCTATCAAGTGATACTATCTGCCAATCTGTATTTTCTAAAAAATATTTAATTGTGTGATGTGCAATGAAGCCAGCACCTCCGGTAATAAGAACTCTTTTCATTGCCTCTTTCTACAATTTATTTCTTCAACTTCCAAGCTTTTTAGAATTTATATTTTTATTTAGATGAACTTCTTTATTGGTTTCTACTGATTTGTAAATAGCATTTATAAGTTTTACTGTCTTGTAGGCTTCATCACAATCAAATTCTGATTTCTTATTTTTATTAATTACATCTAAAGCATGATAATAAAATTTAATATGACCATAACCATAAACATTTTTAGGATTAGTTTTGTATTTTTTTTTACTTATTTTAGAAGTTAAATGACAATAGGTCATTTCATTAAGAGCAAATCCACCAACTTTTGCAGAACCTTTGGTCCCCATTATACTCAAAGAACCCTCAATATTAAATGGTCTCATGGCTGTGGTTGCCTCCATTAAACCAGTTTTTCTACCTTTAAATTTAAATATAATTAGAGCTGTATCCTCACTCTGTATTTTAGCTAAATGATTAAAACCTTTTGCATAAACCGAGATCGGATCACCCATAATAGTACGCATCAAATCTAAATGATGACTTGCTTGATTAGAAACAACTCCACCATCAAATTTCCATGTTCCTCTCCATTTTGCTTGGTTATAATAAAATTTATCCCTCATCCATCTTACTATCACACTTGCATGTAATAAATGGCCAAATAAATTTTTTTTTATATGTTCTCTTAATTTTAAAACTGGAAGATTAAACTTATTTTGCATAACCACTAAAACTTTTTTTTTATATTGTTTTGATAAACTAATTATTTTTTTTGCATCAGAAATTTTTAAACACATTGGTTTCTCTACAATTACATGTGAATTACTTTTAACAGATTCAATTATATGTTGGGCATGGTATCCTGATGGAGTTAGGATGATTGTTAAATCTGGTTTTGTTACACTTAAGGCAGTTTTGTAATTTAAAAATACTGGTAAATTAAATTTTTTTTTAATTAATTTTAATTTATTCTTGTCCTTATCACAAAATCCAATAATCTCAATTTTCTTTTTACTTTGTTTATTTATACTTTCAAGATGCTTACTTAAAATTCTTCCACAACCTATTATCAATGTTTTCATTAAAATATTTTTTTTAAAATTTTTTTAGTAAAATTAAATACTAAATTATTATAAATATCTAAATCATAATCCGAATGCTTTTGAGGAGGTTCTTTCATTATTTTTAGAAATTCTTCGTTTGTTATTGCTAATTTTTTTAAAAAAAAATTTTTATATTCATTAATTTTTTGTGTTTCTAAAAATGGAAACTGCATTTTATCCAAAGCTTCGTTTTTAGTTATTTCATTGTTCCTAATCAAACAAGAATAATGTAATATTCTTTTATCTATACCAAATTTTTTTGGTAAAATATATCCTTGAAAAAATTTTGTAAAAAAAGATTCATGATGTTTTCCACCATAGTCATTCCAATCAAATTCTTGTTTTAAAATTTGTTTTGCTTTTATACTGTTATAATTAATATAATCTAATAAATTTATATAAGAGACTTTTTTTAAAATGTTTTCGTAAAGAAATTTTTTAAATGGATACATTTTAGGAAATGATTTTATTTTATAAGTACCAAATTTTTTGTGAATTTTTTTTATATGTGAAAAATCATCTTTTCTCCACCCCCAACTTGGCACTGTGCTGTGTTCAGTCGCAAAATTTACACCAGAAATAATAAACTTTATTTTATTTTGAATTGAATAATTCAATATGTATGAAAAAATGGCATGATCAGTTAATAGTTCTATGTCCGGAACTCCAGCTAACAAAAAAGCTTTTTGCAGATCTTTAAACTCATTCCAATCTAGGATTAAGGTTTTAAAATCAAATCCTGTAATCTCGAGTATTTTGTTTATGTTTTGATTTGAAATTTTAGAATTCCACCCATTATCCATATGTATTATCAATGGATTTAATTTCATTTTCCACAATTGATATATAACAAAACTACTATCTGTCCCTCCACTTAAACCAACTATACAATCATATTTAGATTTTTTAGATTTTTTTTCTTTGATTAGTTTTTTTATTCTCTCTAAATTTGCAGTAATTTTATCTTGGCTAAAATCCAGATATTTTGATTTGTTTTTTTTCCATTCGATACAAAAATTACACTCACCATTTTCAAAAAGTTTAAACTCACTTATGCTGCTGTTCATTAAACAAATCTTACAAAATTCCATATTTCATTTTTTCACTTTCGGATGGATAATTAAAAACTATTCCACCATTTAATTTTTTCATAATAAAGATGGTTGAACTAGTAAAAACATTTACATCTGTACTAATAATTGTTTTTATGTCATTTAAAGATGAAGCACCACCTTTGTAAATTAATGGTACACTAATATAATCCTGTAAAAATTTAATTATATTTATATCAGGACCTTGCATAGTTCCATCTAGATTAACCATAGTAATTAGTATTTCACCAATACCTATTTTCTGGATTAATTCTATATACTTTTTTATATCTAAATTAATAATGTTTTTATCAACATAATTGTAAATATAATAATTTTTATCTTTATAAAAAATATCAATTGAAACAACTATACTTTGAGCGCCAATCAATTTATTTATATCTTCTAAGATATTGGGATTTCGAATAGATGCTGAATTAATAATAATTTTTTCATATCCAATATTAATTATTTTTTCAGCATCATTTGAATTTTTAATGCCTCCACCGTAAGCAAGAGGGAAAAATGCTTCCCCTGCTATATCTTCTAATAATTTGATATTAATTTTCCTTTTCTCAGATGAAGATGTAATGTCTATTAGAAACATCTCATCAACTGTGTAATCATTGAAAATATTTACAGCATTAATTGGATCCCCAATATACCTTTCAGATTTAGCATCAAACGCTGACCTATGAATTAGTTTTTCATTATTTAGTAATAAACAAGGTACAATTCTTTTATTTAACATTAAGATTTACCTTTTTGCTGCAATATTTTTTGAAATAACTCTATCCCATTCAAGTGGCTTTTTTCAGGATGAAATTGAATTCCCCAAATATTATTCATATTTATAATAGCTGGAAATATTATGTCATATTCGCATGAAGCAATAATAAATTTTTTATCACAATCAACAAAATAACTATGTGCAAAATAAAATTTTTTATCTAAAAAATTAAAATCAGATTTTTTGGATTTAACTAGATTCCATCCCATATGTGGTACTTTATATTTGATATTTTTAATTTTTTTTACTTTTCCAGGAATGAGGCCTAAACCAGAATTTTTACCTTCCTCACTTCTTTCAAATAAAATTTGCATACCTGAACAAATGCCAATTAATTTTTTATTTTTAAAATTTTCTGATTGAGAAAAAAAATTTAATAGAGACATATTTTTTAGTTTATTTAAAGGATTATCAAAAGAACCTATTCCAGGTAAAACATAAGCATCATAATTTTCTAAGTTTTTAGAAGATTTAATAATTTCAGACTCATATCCGCTAAAACTTAATATTTTTTGTAAAGATAAAATATTGCCCCCCGAATCTACGATGGCTATTTTCATTTTATTTTATAATCCCTATATTTAAAATTGAACTTTATGATAAGCTGGCTCTCTAAAAGTTAAGTCTCTTATTAAAAAAAATGGAAATAAGAAAAGTACAATTAAAAAAATATTTATTTGTCTCCATTTAATAAATTTTATCAAATAATACAGATAAATATTTATTTTTCTAATAACATAACTAAATAATTTAAAAATAATATTTTTAGATCCTTTGTTATAGTATTTAATTCCATAATCATGATTTATCCATCTGTAATTTTTGTTATTTAAGAATATAATTTTTCCTTGCAATATTAAATCCATCTGAAAAACATAACACCAATTAGATAAAACAGTTCTATTTGGCCAAAAATAAGATTTAAATTTACAATTTTTTAAAAATTTTGTTTTGTGCAAACCATAAAAGAAAGCATCATCATTTTTATATAAGTAATTAATAACCCTAACCGTTATACTGTTTGATTCATAGAAGCATGGTTTAATTAATTTTTTGTTTTTACCATTGTGTAATTCCCAGTATGGAACAACTGTACAAGCATTACGATTTTTTGATAATAAATTATAAAGTTTATAAATTGTTTTTAAATTAACAATATCATCATCAGCTAGCCACATAAAATATTTGGTCTTACAAATATCTCTCAAAAAATAAAAATTTTTTAGACTTCCTATGTTTTTTTTGTGATAGATAAATCTTATATTTTTGGATTTTTTAAATCTTTTTTCTAAAGCCTTATAAGCATTATAACTTTTATCTATCCCATCTACTGAAACTATAATAACAATATTACTTTTCTTTTGAGTCAATAATTTTAAACTTCTTTTTAAAAGATTTGGTCTTTTATGAGTTGGTATTCCAATAGTTATTAATTTTTTCATTATTCAATTGAATTTAAAAATATTTATAAATATATAATTTATTTATGAATTTTTTAAATTATTTTAGTTATATTTATAATTACAAAATTAAGCCAATATTATACTTAAAAGATTATAATTCAAAAAAATTCAATTATAATTGGGAAGATACAAATGGTGAAAGAATTGAGATAATTAATAATTTAATTAAAAAATGTTCTGGAGAAAATTATTTAGAAATAGGATGTGACAAAAACATAGTATTTAATGCTATTAAATGCAAAAATAAGGTAGGAGTTGATCCTAATTCAGGAGGAAACATTAGGGATACTAGCGATAATTTTTTTTTAAAAAATAAAAAAAATTTTGACGTGATTTTTATAGATGGTTTGCATCACTTTGATCAAATTTTAAGAGATTTTAAAAATTCATTTAAATATTTAAACGATAATGGTTATATAGTTATGCATGATTTGATGCCAAGAAATTGGTTAGAAGAACACGTGCCTCGTATTAGTAATAATTGGTGTGGCGATGTATGGAAAATTTCTTTTTTATTAAATAATATCAATCACCATAACTATAATTTAATATTAACAGATTTTGGATTGGGGGTTTTTCAAAAAAAAAATAATATCTTAAAAATTAATGAGACAAATATACTAAATAAAAAATATGATTATTATGTAAAAAATCACGATGATTTGCCAACAATAGATAAATCAAAATTTTATATAAAATTTAATTTAATTTAAAGCAACTAATTTTTTTTTTTCTAATACATAAACTTTATCAACCAAATCTATCTTTAAATCTTCATGTGAAATTAAAATTATTGTCATTTTATTTTTTAAACTTTTGATTGATGAATAAATAAAATCTGAAGATTTTTTATCTAGAGAATTTGTGGGCTCGTCTAAAACTAGTATCTGAGGTTTCTTTATTAACGCTCTAGCCAAAGCTATTCTTTGTCTTTGTCCTCCTGAGATATTTTTACCTCTTTCTCCTACAGAAGTATTAATTCCATTATCAAATTTAGTTATAAATTCATCGCAATTTGAAATACTTAATATTTCATTTACTTCATTATCTTTTAAATTTTTATTAATAATCTCTAAATTTTCTAATATAGTTCCATCAAATAGAATTGGCTCCTGTGGAACGTATCCAATTATATCTCTAATAGAATTTATATTAATATCTTTTAAATTATGATCATCAAAAATTATATTTCCATTTGATGGTATTTGAAATCCCATAATTAAATCAAGTAAAGTAGATTTTCCACCTCCAGAGCTACCTTTTATTAAAATAAATTCATTTTTATTTATTTCTAGGGTTAAATTTTCAAGAATCTTATCATTGTTATCATATGCGAAATCCACATTATCAAAAATAATTTTTTCCTTAAAATTTAAAATTATTTTTTTATTTTTATTTGCATTTTGATTAATTTTATTTGCTTCAAATATGAGATTTTCAAATTGAGCAATTGAAGGCTGTAAACTTACTATACTAAAATTACCTTTTAGTAAATTTGAAAGAATAGGCAAGCCTGAAACTAAACTCCAAAATATAGCAGCAAGATTTACTAGATCACCTTGTTGTTTATAAAAAATATAAAAAGTAGCTGAAGCACTTAATATTGCAATTGGTTGCATAAAATAAATTATAAATGTTTCAGCAGATAATCTTTTTTTTGCAAAACTGAGAGTTTTGCTTAAATTACTAGTTATTCTATTTATTGAAAATTTTTGTAAATTATAACCTAGGATAAGTTTAATTGAACCAAAAGTTTCGCTAATACTTTTGTAAAGTAAATTATCATACTTAACATTTAATTTGCCCCATCGATCACCAAATATATTTAAATACTTTAATGGGTAAGCAAATATAAATGAAATTATTAATGCAATTAAACATAATTTCCAATTTATAATTAAGGGGATTACCATATATATCAAAAATCTAAAAAGAAATGAAACTTGGAGGGCCAACTGAGAAAATCCCTCACTAATGTTATGTGTTATTTTTGTTGCTGTGTTAGTAAATATTCCTACATCTTTATCTTGAAAAAATTTCCAGTTAGAATTCAATACTGCTGTAGATAACTTGGTAACATATTTTAGTTCTATATTATTTTTTATACCTAAAATTATCATATAAATCATCATTGTCATCAAACCCTTGATGATATTAAAAAAGACAAATAAAAATAAAAAAATAAATAAACTTGCTTCAATACTTACTTTATCCAAAATATTTATTACAATTATTGTGAATTTATTTGGTGTTTTCAAACTGGGATCTAAAATAAAATCGACTAAAGGAATTGTAGTCAATACAGAACTTGCTAAAATTATCACCTCAAAGCAAAAAAAAATAATCAAGAAAAAAAAGTTTTTTTTATTTTGTAAAATTAATGGTTTAAAAGATTTATAACCTTTTATTATTAATGGTATTTCTTTTATCATTCTATCCAATTTATATTTTCTTTAATAGCTGACCAACTATAAAAAGATTTAATATTTGTATTTCTGTAATAATTTATGTCCTTATTATGTTTTTCTTTAGCAATCATAAAGTAATTGAAAAATTTATCAGAATAATTTTTCAAATCCTTACTTATTACAAATTCATTCCTGATTAAAGACAGCAAATCCTTTGTTGCCAGTAAAATTTCTCTGGCATCATTATTTTTTATTTGAATATTCTTCTGACCAAATTCTTTATTTTTGAAAATAAATGATAAATTAAAGTCAGTTGTTATTTCTTTTAAAGTTAAAAACTTATTATTTATATTTGAAAAATACGGTCTTAATAAATAAATGACATTACTTCTTTCAATGAAAAAATCGTGAATATGGGAGCTATTTATTAGCATAGGTTTATTTAGAGAGAAGGTTAAATAGTCTAAACCAGTTGCATTAGAAATATAAGCATAACACTTATTAATTATCGCAATATCCAAATAATCATCAGCGTAGTGATAAGAGTAATCAATAAAGTATGGGTTATCCTTGATGATAGTTTCTTTATCAGATCTTCCAATTTTAATTACTAAAAAGTCTTCGTTAGTAAGGAAATTAATTGTTTCTATATAATTTTCGAAAATTGAATTTCTGAAATCATGATGAGACCAATCAAGATTTTTTGATTTTGATAGATGGGCACTATTCCATAAATTTAAACATATAATTTTTTTATTTTTAGGATTTATTTTTTTAAAAAATTCTTCTCCTTTTTCTATTACTTTATGAGGAATCAATAGTTTTAAATCTTTATTAAAAAATTGATAACCATCTTTCTTAGAATTTCTTTCATAAGCTAAAAAAATTTTTAAATATTTTATCTTCGTAGACAATATTTTTATATAAAAATATAAATTTGAAACTATAAACTTTGGTAAAAAAATAATACCATTTATTTTTGCCAATGATTTTAATCCAGAATTAATATCTCCATCAGTTTCATCTACGTAAAATAAATCTAAACTATTTATATTTTCTTGTTTTTTTTTACACAAATATAAAAAAAAATCTTCAGAAAAATGACCAACTCTATAATTGAATCTATAAAAACGAATTAACTTTAAAGGTGACAAAATAATTAAAAATACCAAGAGTGGTGAACATATAAAAAAATAAAAAAAATAATTTTTAATTTTAAAAAAAATATTCATATAAATTTAAATTTTAGCATGTATTTAAAAATTATTTTTTAATTAAAAAATTTTTCCAATCTTCCAAATAATTTTGTGAAATATAAGCATAATTTCTACAAAAAGTTTTTATTTTATTTTGATTATTTATTTGATTCCATTTTTTAACATAATCTTTGAAAAAATTTGGATTAGATTTAACCATATTTAATATTTGTGAGTGTGAAGAAAATAACATACCTAATTCTTCGAAATTATTTAAAAATATTTTTCCATACGTAGATAGAAAATGATCTTTCTTGTCAATAATAAGTATTATTGGCTTATTTAAATTAATAACTTCAAATATCATAGTGCTTAAATAATCAAAAATTAATATTTCTGATTTAAAAATGTTTTTAAAATTATTATCAACTTTATTTCTTTCTATGTTAAATAATTTTGCTAATTCATAGTTACCTAATTGATTTTTATATCTGTACCTCTCAGCATAACTTTTAATAATAAACTTTGATTTAATATGTTTAAAAAAAAATTTTTTTTTTTGTATGTCGTTTACTTTAATGTTTACATGAAAATGAGAGGTAAATTCATTAATTGTAACTGGTCTTAAAATATAACAAAAATCAAATACTTTTTTTGTATTGTAAGCATTATTTTTTTTATAAAAATTATTTAATCTAATTGATGGAATGCAAATTTCTTTAGAACGATTTTTTTTATGTCCCCAGATCGCAAAATAATCACAATATTTAAAATCATTATAATTTAATAAAGAATCTTTATAAAATCTAATATTTCCTCCATGCTGTCCAATAATAATTTTTATTGATTTAGAATTTTTCCAATTTGATAATTGTATTTTTAAAATTTCATCAAATAAATGAGAAGAGTCTGTATAAAATTTTCTTGGTTGTTTAAGATATTTTGTTCCAAGTTTGTGTAATAAACTAAAATTTTCTAAGTATGAGGAAGGCATATAAAACAACAAAAATCTTATTATTTCTATATTTTTATCTTTTTTATTAAATTTTTCGAAAAAATTAATTCTATCAGAATTTGTTCTAAAAAATTTAAATTTAAAAATATCTTCCATTACAGGAATTGGGAAAATCTTAAACTTTGACTTAATCATTAATTTCATTTGATCAGATAAACTAAATCTACTTTTTGAATGTAAAACTATTTTTTTAAGGCTTAATAACTTTAAGAAATTTAAATAAAACAATTTTGATTTACTACTATTAACGCTCAAAATTTTTTTAAATTTGGGTAAATTAAATTTTTTATTTGATAATATTATCTTGATTACGGAATAATGTAGTTCTGATGAATTAAAATTTTTTACAAAATTATTATAATTTAAAAAATTATTTTCAAAATTATCAAATTCTTTTGTAGTTTGCTTGTTTATTCTTAACAAATAATCTTTATCTAAATTTTTTTGTTTTAAATTAAAATCATAATAAAAATATATATTCAAAATATTATCTAACCATGGTCCTATTATGATCTTCCATTGTAATTGAGAAAACTTAACTTTATGAAAATTATTTAATTTTCTAAATAAGGTTTTTGATATTTCACCATAAAGTTTTTCATATTTTGTATTGTGATTTTTTTTAAAATTAAGGTAATTTTTGGAAAATGATTGCTTTAAATGTTCTAATAATATTTTTTGCACTTTAATTAAAGAAATTTTTATATTTGAACAATTTTTTTCGATTTCTCAAAAGCATATCTTCCTCTTGTATCTATTATCATATTTGAATTACTCAGTATTCTTTTATAATCAAATTTGTCATGGTCTGTTAATAAAATTACCATAAAATACCTATTTAATGATTTGTAATTAATTTTAATACTACTTTTAGATTTCATATAATTTCTTGAATTGCTTATATTTCTTACATATGGATCATAAAAATCAAATTTAATTTTTTTCTTATCTAATAGTTGCATTATTTTTAACGCAGGTGACTCTCTTATGTCATCAACATTTTTCTTATATGCTACTCCTAAAATTAAAATTTTTTCATTTTTTTTTATTAATGAACAAATTTTTTTTAAAATTATTTTTGGCATATTTTCATTAATTTTTCCTGATAATTTAATAAATTTAGTATTAAAATTATATTGCTCTGCTTTCCAACTTAATAAAAAAGGATCTATCGGTATACAATGTCCACCGTAACCTGGGCCAGGATAAAATGCCTGAAAACCAAAAGGTTTTGTTTTAGCAGCTTTAATTACTTCAAAAATATTAATTTTCATTTTTGTTGTAAGTAATTTCATTTCATTAATCATTCCAATATTTACCGATCTATAAATATTTTCTAACAATTTGGTAAACTCCGCTACTTCTAATGAAGAAACTTTAATTACTTTTCTTACTAAAATTTTATAAAGCTTGTACCCTACAGATAAACAGTTCATTGAATAACCACCAACTACTTTTGGAGTTTTTGATATAGAAAATTTTTTGTTCCCTGGATCCTCTCTTTCGGGTGAGTAAATCAAAAAAAAATCTTTTCCTATATTAAAATTATTTATTTCTGAGGCTATAATTTCTCTAGTAGTTCCTGGATATGTAGTGCTCTCTAAAGATATTGTCTGCCCTTTAATTAAATATTTTTTAATTTGTTTCATTGAAATCTTTATATATTTCATATCAGGAGTTTTATTTTTATTTAAAGGAGTTGGTAAGCATAAAATTATTATGTCAACTTTGCTTATATTTTTAAAATTATTAAAACATTCAAATTTATTTCTTAACATTTGTTTTATTTCTTTATTTTCAAAGTAATTAATGTAACTTTTTCCAGAATTGATGATATTTATTTTTTTCTTATCACTATCAAAACCATAGACTTTAATTTTTTTTTTTACAAAAGCATTTGCTAGAGGCAAACCTACGTAACCAAGTCCAACAATACCAACTATAAATTTTTTATTATTTATTTTTTCTTTAATCTTCTTAAAAAACGAGTTTTTCATAAATTATAATCGTATATTTTAATATAAAATTAATTGATAATTTTTTTTATTTTATTTTCGTCAATTTCAATAAATCCAATGTTATCTTTAAAAATATTGCTTTTTTCTAAAGCATCACTCCACAGAGCAATTGCGGCTCCATTAAATTTATAAATAATTTCATCTCTATACTCTAAATCTGAAAATCTGCCTTCATTCAAAATTTTCATTTTATGATTTGATAGTTTAAATATTGGATTTCTTTCTTTGGTAACTGTAAAGACCGTGTCATATTTATTCAAAAGTAAAACATTTATTAATTTATCAAGATAATTGATATCTAAATTTAAAATATGTAGGTTTAAAAAAATAAAAATGTCAGATTTGAATTTATAATTATTTTTCAAATTCTTATCCACGTATCTTACCATTTCTTTTAATTTAATCGATCCCTCAAATTTATCTGGACGCTTAATGAAATAAAAATTTTTTAATTTTTTATATTTTCTTTTTATATATTCATTTATTGATTGATCCTTGGTAGTGACTACTAAATTGTTTACTAACTTTGAATATTGAATGTTTCTAAGAGCAATATCTATAAGTTTTTTTCCCCTGTAAGTTTTCATTGAAATATTTTTTTCATTTTTAAAATTATTCTTCACTGGTATAATCGCAGTAATTACTGGGCTATAATCTCCTAATAATTTTTTAGAGATGTTATTAATTATTTTATTCCTTTCACCTAAAATTTTAGTTTTTTTTGTTAAAGATTTTGAGTGTTGTCTATAAAAAAAAATTGACGTTGTAGTAGAAATTATTTTATATCTTTCTTTTAGTTTTAACCACATTTCCCATCCATCTTGGGCACTGATTTTTTCTGAGTAACCACCTACTTCTTTTAAAGATCTTGTTCTAAACAAGGTACAAGCACCATGGGGCGGTAAAAAATTTCTGTTAAATGTTGTATTTTTTTCCTCACCAATTACCATTCCTTTTTCATCAGAATAATAGTAGCTTCCATAAATTGCACTTACACTATTATTTTTATCAATTTTACTAACTAAATTTAATAGCGCATTTTCATCAAACCAATCGTCACCATCTAATCTTATAAAATATTTACCCTTTGATTTTTTTAAAATTTCATTAGCTATTTTCTGCAAACCAATATTTTTTTTATACTTAATAAAACTTATTTTTTTATTTTTTTTAAAATTTTTTGCTATTTCGAAACTTTTATCTTTGGAATTATCATCAATTATATACAATTCCCAATTTAAATATGTTTGTTTAATTACACTTTTAATTGCTTGTTTAACAAATTTTGCATGGTTTTTTGTTACAATATAAACAGTAACCAAAGGCCAATTTTCAAATAATTTTTTTTTCATTTTTTATCCAATAAATATTATTTTTAATTATTTCTGAAAAATTATTATATTTTAAATTCTTTAATATATATTTTGTTCTTAAAACATCTATTTTATGATCAATAGTATATTTTAAATTCAAAAAAAAATAATTTGGTAAATTAATTTTTCTTAATACATACTTATTTTTTAATTTGTAGAAATTGTTTGTAATATGTTCCTTATCATATTTAGTAACTTTTTTATTAAATTTTAAAATTTTATTTATGCCTTCGGTAGAAATAATTTCTATAGTTAGACCTTTATCAACTTTTTTTACTATATTACTTGATAATAAATCAAATTTAGAATTATTTTTTTTTATTTTCATAATTATTTGTTCTATTTTTTGTGTATCAAAAAAAACCCTGTCTCCACAAACTCTTAAAAAATAATCAATTTTTTTTTGTTTTAAACAATCAATAGTTCTTTTAAGTACATTTTCATTATCTCCTTGAAAAAAATCAATTTTATGTTTTTTTGCTACATTTATTAATTTTTTATCACTTTTTAATTTTGTAGTTGCTAATACAATTTTATTTAAACATTTGATTTTTTTGGTATTTAAAATTACATGTTCTATCAAAGTATTATGATCTAACTTAATTAGTGCTTTATTTTTAAGTCTTTTGGATCCTAATCTTGAATAAATTATTGCTGCAATTTTCATTTTTTAATTTTATGATAACTTTTATACCACAAGACAAATTTTTTAATTCCTATATTCAAAGGTGTTTTTGATTTAAAGCCTATTTTTTTTATTTTTGAGATATTAGCAATTGATGATTTAACATCTCCCTCTTGTAACTTTCTCAAATTAATTTTAGCTTTAATTCCTAACTCATTTTCTATAGCTTTTAAATATTGCTTTAAATATATGTGTTTACCACTACTAATATTATAAATTTCAAAAAAACTTTTTTTTGGAACTTTATTACCAACTAAAATTAATCCATTAATTACATCATCAATATAAGTAAATGATCTTTGATGATTTCCTTTATTAAATAAATTTATTTTTTTTCCACTGATTATATTTTTGACAAAAATATAAAGTGCCATATCTGGTCTACCCCAGGGTCCATAGACTGTAAATAATCTACATATTGAAATGGGAATTTTATATAAAGCACTATAGGAATATGCCATTATTTCATTAGATCTTTTAGTTGCGCCATAAAATTGAATTGGAAAATCTGCGTTGCTTTTTATTTCTGATAACAATTTGTTGTTTTTATTTCCGTAAACACTGCTTGAACTTGAAAAAATTAAATGCTTAATTTTTTTATACCTGGCAATTTCTAAAATATTTGCAAAAGCAATTAAATTATTATTAACATAATCGCTAGGTTTTTTAATAGAATGTCTAACTCCTGCTTGAGCAGCCAAATGAAATATTTTATCTATTTTATATCTATTTAATTTTTTTTTTAAAACTTTTATGTTTTGTAAGTTATCTTTAATAATTCTAATTTTTTTATTTATTTTTTTTAATTCTTTAATTCTATTATATTTAATTTTAGTATCATAATAATCATTAAATGAATCAATTCCTACGATATTTACTTTGCTATTTAAAAGTTTTTTTGCAAGAGAAAAACCAATGAAACCGGCAACGCCAGTAATTACAATAATGTTTTTTGCCATTTCAGTTTATTTAATATATTAACCTCTCCATCTCTCACGATAAACTTTGTAAACTTCTTCTTCTTTTTTTTGTAAATCTAATCCTAATTTTCTTTGAATTTTTTGAAGATTTTTTTCATAATCACATAAAAATTTTAATTCTTTTGGTAATATTGCAAATTTATTGTCTCTACCGTTTAAACTTTGATCGATAGTAAAATGTTTTTCAATAAACACCGCTCCATTTGATAATGCAAATAAAGCATCGTCAATACCTTCACAATGACCAGAATAACCAAAATTTTTAAAATTATTTTTAATATAAAAAAATTTTTCACTATTAAAGTCATTTAAATCAAGTGGATAAGAACTCACACAATGAAGAACGTATAAATTATTACAATCTTTAAACTTTTTTAAGTTATCTAATTCTTTTTTTTTTAGAGCACCAGTTGAGACAACTACATTTTTAAAATCTTTAATTGATTTTTTTATTAAATCTAAATCATGTGCTTCTGGTGATGGTATTTTAATAAATTCATTATCTATTTTCAGAAGTCTATTATAATCATTATCACTGAATACGGATGCAAAACATTTTAATTCTAAGGATTTTGAATAATTGTATAATTCTTCGTACATTGCATCTGTTAAGTATGCATTATCATATATCTCTCTTCTTCCATCATCATCCCATGGACCCTTTTTCAAGTTTTTTGGATCCCATAATTGAAACTTTACATATTCACAACCAGCCTCTTTAGAGGATAAAATCATTTTTTTTGCTAAATCTATATCTCCAAGAAAATTCCATCCTATTTCAGAAACAATCATAATGAATAAATTTATTTATAATATAATAAAGATTATACAAGTTATTAATTTAGTTCAAAAATTTAAGATTTTTAGTTTATAGAATTATAGTATAAAAAGTCGGTTGTTAATATTAATATGAATATTTTTATTAAGGAATGTAATAATGACGAATTATGGGATGATTTTGTTTTAAAAAGTTATAACAAAAATTTCTACTCACTTTCGGATATTTTAAACTTAGAAAGAAAGAACAAAAAATTTTTTGTTTATAAAAATAACGAAATTATCGCGTCCTTTAATATTGTAGTCGACAATAATTCAATTGTTTTACCCAAATATAGTCTTTATTCTCCAATAAATTACAAAATACATTCTAATTCAAAGCATTCATCTTTAAATTCTTATCAATTTACAATTAATACTGAAATTAATAATTTTTTAATTAAAAATTTTAAAAAAATTTGCATTTGTTATGACTATTGTACAAATGATATTCGACCATTTACTTGGCATAATTATCCAGACTTAGCCAATGGTTTTAAAGTACGTGTTAAATATACATATTTAAGCAACATTAAAAATCTAAAAGAAGATAACTTTTCAAACAGTGAGATATATATAAATTCCTCTGAAACAAACCGAAGAGAAATTAGAAACTCCCTAAATAAAAAATATAAATTTTCAGAATTCTTATCTAAAAAAATTTTTTTTTCATTAAAAAGCTCTTCTTACAACATACATGAAAAAAAAATGAATGAAGAGTATTATGAAAAAATTTTTTTTGTTTTTAAAAAACTTGAGGAAAAAAGACTGCTTAAAATGTTTGTCACATTCGAAGAAGAAGTGCCAATATTTATGACTGTTTATAGTTTAATTAACAATAAATCAATGTTTTTACATAGTGGTAGATCGCAAAATATTGATAATAAAAATTTAATAAGTGTTTTTTCTATGTTTAAATCTTTTATTGAACTTTCAAAACTAGGAATTGAAAAATTAGATTTTGAAGGTATGAATAGTCCAAACAACTCTAAATCTAAAATAAAATTTGGAGGAAAACTATTACCATACTATACTTTAGAACTTAACTAGAATTAATTAAGGAGATTAAATTTGAATTTTGATAAAAAATGGGAAACAGAGATTTATAAAAAAAAAAAACAAATAAATAAATATCCCTACAACAGTATCGTTTCTGAAGTTAATAAAAATTTTAAGAATAGAAAAATTAAAAACTCATATGCCCTGGATCTTGGATGTGGGACTGGAAACAATTTAAAATTTTTAATTAATTATGGATTTGGTAAAGTAATTGGTATTGATGGCTCTAAATCTGCAATAAAAGAGGCAAAAAAAACTTTAAATTTAAATAAATGTAAATTGATATGTGCAGATTTCAATAAATATGATTTTGGTGAAAAAAAATATGATTTAATAATAGATCGAGGCTCTCTTACTCACAATACAAAAGAAAATATAAATAAAATTTTAAATAAAATAAAATTAGCATTAAATGACGAGGGAATATTTATCTCTCATCAATTTAGTCAAAAACATAGTGAATTTAAAAATAATAAATCTAAAAAATCTTTTAAGAAAAGAATGGATGTTTCAGATGGTATGATAGCAAATTTTTTTTCCAAAAAAAATATTATTAAATCATTTAAAAATTTTAATATTATATCTCTTAAACATGCTGTAGAAACTGACGTTTTTTCGAGTAAAGTATCTGCATTTTGGTACATATCAGCAAAAAATAAATGAAAAAAGCAATCGTAGTAGGATCTGGTCTTGCGGGAATAGTTTCAACAAAAATATTAGAAAATAATGGTTATAAGGTAACTTTAATTGAAAGTTCTAAATCCATTGGTGGTCTTATAAGCTCCATAAAAATTAAAAATAATTTTTTTGATCATGGTGCTCATATGCTTCAAGAAACAAGTAACAAAAAAGTAAATAAATATTTGTTGAAAGATATAGAAAAAGATTGTTTTAAGTATAAATTTTTGCCTCAAGAACATTATTTTAATAAAAAATGGTATTTAAAAAGTTCTTTCTTAAATTTAAATCACCTAAATAAAAAAGAATATAATCAAATCTTTAGACAAATTTTGTCACAAAATAAAAAAAAATATAAAAATATTTTTAAAAATGAGGAACAAAGATGTTTAAAAGTCTATGGGAACATATTAACTAAAAAAATTATTGCTCCATTATTAAAAAAATATACTAATAAAAAATTATCCGAATTACCAGTCTTTACTAAAGAGAAATTTAATTTATCAAGGTTTATCATCGCAAATAGAAGTCAAACAAATAAATTAAAAAAAAATATCTTACTAGATAAAATTTTGGCTTTTACTTCATATAAACAAGGTATAACTGGTAGAAGGAATTTTTATCCAAAAAAACAAGGCATAAACTTTTTTATAAAACTTTTCCTCAACAAGAAATCTTTAAAAAATGTTGACATCTATACAAATCAAAAAATTAAATCCATCAAAATAAAACAGGACGAGTTTTTAAGTATAACAACTGACAAAAAAAAAATTAAGAGTGATATTTTGATTTGGACAGGAAATATAGATGTTCTGGAAAATTTGGTAAATTCAAAGAAAATACCAATTAATGATAAAAATAAAATTTACTGGTCCTTTTATCATTTTGTTTCAAAAAAAAAATTAAGAAAAAAAGTATTCTACTCATATTTTTATGATCAGAAGATTCCAATTTTTAGGATTACTCATTATGACAACTTCCAAATTAGAAATCGTAATAATTTTAGATTCTCAGTAGAAAATATAAGTGGTGAGAAGAATAATGATTTTTTGGAAAAAGAGGTGATTAAATCATTAAGTGATCTAAAATTAATAGAAAATAAAAATGAAATTAAGTTATTAAAAAAATATACAATTCCAATATCATTTAAAAAAAATAAATACAAAGTAAGTAAAAATATTAAGTCGATTAAAAATTTAATTCTATTAGGTCAGGGCGCAGATAAATTTTCTAAATCTGAAATTATTGAAGACATTTATAATAAATTATTTTTTAATAACTAATTTTTATTATATTTTTCAGGATTAAATTGTATTGATCTATACAAATTAAAAACAAAAACTTATAAATATATTATTAATTTTTTTCAGTCATACTTATCTGTATTAATATCCGTACAGAGTCTAGTAAATATAATAATTCTTTTTTTTTTGTGATATTAATATAAAAGTATTAAAAATTACTATCGTAATATTATTTAACAAAATGAAAAAAAAAAAAATTATTAAATTTCCATTTTTAAAAAATTATGAAAAAGATCTTTTTTTTATTAGTTATACTGAATCTTTAAAAGAAACTTTAAATCAAATAGACTTTAAAAAAGTTAAAAAAATTTCTGATACAATATTTAATGTAATAAAAAAAAATAAACAAATTTTTGTAGCAGGTAATGGTGGTTCGGCTTCAGTTGCAAATCATTTTTTATGTGATTTTAATAAGGGTATAAAATTTTCTAGTAAAAAAAAATTAAAACCTAAAGTTATCTCCTTAACTAATTCTATTGAAAGT
>MDSV01150633.1_pt1 | contig 35244 bp, 41 predicted proteins | sample 810851 | NCBI WGS metagenome assembly MDSV01 (sample SAMN05326640, study PRJNA326480) | marine metagenome | isolation source: seawater | place: Atlantic Ocean: North East | collected 2012 | reverse complement strand
GATCTTTTACCAGCTTTAATCGATGAGATATAGCTTACTATTTTCATAACAAATTCCTTCGCGCATTTCTTTTATAGAGTACTGTTTATAAGCTAAATTATAAAACAGTTGTTCTCTATCATATAGTTTTAAATTATTTATTTGGTCTAAAGAGTTGCTACACCAAGCAGCTGGACAATATTCTTTATTAGTAGATATTACAGGTATACCTGCTTTTAATGCATCAATTGATGTTAATGAACCTGCAGTAATTAAACAATATGCATTTTCTAATTCATCTTCAATACTTTTTTTAGCAACCGACGGTCCAGACGTACCTTTCCCTCTTGGTTTTAATCTTAGTTTTATAGGTCTATCAGTCTGATCAGATACATAGTCAACTACTTTTTGTACCCATTGTTCTACTGTCATGCCTGTCATATAATGTGTCATTGTTTGTGATGATGGACATATTAATATATGCTCTCCACTTGGTTGCCAAGGCTTTACTCCATCCGACCATTCTAAAAATCTATCAGCAGGTACATTTAGTCTTCTATTATCATGCAAACTATTTACACACCATCTCCAATAAGTGTTATCCCAGCCAAGCAATCTTACATTTGTTGGGTCATACCGACCATTATACGGCATATCACAAAAAATATAATTATCATCACTTTTCATTATTTGAGGATTATTACCTATCAATCCCCACAATACATAATTATTATGCAAACCACTGTTAATTTTTGCACCTGGCCAACCTTCTTCTAAGGCTTTATAAATTTTATCCATCTTAGGAGATGGTCTAGGCTGTATTAAAGATATTCCTTTAGAAGTTTCCAAGGCTGCCCCTCTGCTAATTCTTGTTCATACCATTCAGTATAAGCCATTTTTTCTAGCCATTCTGTACGGTCAGGTTTGTTTGGTGCTTCTATTTGTTTTATGTCAGTTGTTAAATCATATGCAAATGAATTTGGACTTGTAATTACAGGTACTCCATTTAGTATTGCTTCAATTGCTGGTCCAGATGACCAATTAATTACACAATGTGTTTTTTGTAATAACTGTGGAAAATCTACTTTATCAATATCATTTAATGACTTGGGCTGAGATATTAATGTGTCAGGGTGTTTATAACTTACATAAGTAAAATCAGTAAGATAATCTCTAGGATGTGGTCTTAATACAATTGGTCTATTTGAATGTTTTTTCAGTAAGTCGATCCATTGAACAACCCACTTTTCCATAGGTGGTAAACCATGCCACTGCATCGAATCCCCTCTTTGAGTCGCAATAACAATATAGTCTTTATATTCTGATTCTCTCCAAGGTTTGACATCAATTCCAAATTTTTCCCATCTTGGTTCTTTTTGTGGTTGTGGAAATTTTGCTGCTGCATTTATACCGTCAATTCCTAATCGCCAAGTAAGTCCTCTTCTTAATTGTCCGATTTCGATGACAACGACTGGCTTTCCTCTACTTTTGAAATCATTATAGACATCTTGGTTAGGCTCCATTCTGCCAGCGAAAAGAATAGACCAAATAACAGCAACATCAGCATCCCGCTCATTGTAAACAACGTCATCACCGTTAGAGATAATCCCTCTAGCAAGAGCGTCGAAAATCGGAGGAGAGTTAAGCGCACCATAGGCCGTATATAAACTTACCTTCATTAGGTAGATTATACTCTTTAGTACGTCTTTTTAATGAAATTTGTGTAGACATCAAGCTTACTCATAACGTTTGCAGCATCATCAACAGCTGATGGCATAGACTCTCTGTCATGATACTCTACTGACTCTTGTATAACAGTATCTTCTGTTAATTTTTTAGTTTGGTCAACAGACAATAAATTACCATTAGGAGCGACAAATCGACCATCAATCATATAGTCTCCTACTTGTAATTTATCTCTTTTGGGATTCATTTTCATTAGCATATCTATAAACCCTCTTGGATTTTTTTTGAACATACCCTCAAGAACTTTATAAGGAGCCATTGTAAGTAAATCTTCTATTGCTATTTTATGGCCTTTATTAGTTGCTTTTACTCTTCGCATCAATTTAATTGAATCCATTTTAAATTTAGCTCTATCTTTTGTACCTTCTGCTAATTTGTGTTGTCTTTTAGCTTTTGCTAATTGTGTTTCTAAATCTTTAAGTTCTTTCTTGTTTTTAATCATGATAGTACCACCCATACCGCCAGTTTTAGATATCTCTAAACCTTTCTTTGTTTTATCAGTGGCATTCTTAAAGGCTTTAATTTTAATATTCTCATCAACTTCTGATTCTTTGATAGGTTTTACTGAGCCAGTTTTAAGTTTATTATAATTTTTCTTTAAAAATTTTTCTGCTTTCTTTTTATCAGTAGTTATTAATATTTCTTTTTCATCTTTATCTAAAACTCGATAATGCATTACTCTACGACCACGAACATCTTTTTTCATCATAGAAACATATGGCTTGATACCTTCTTCTACATCAACTTCTGATTCTTCACTATTGAATTTCTTAAATCTCTGAGCTGCATGATCTCTTGCACTTTCAAGATCTTCAGGTTCAATATCGTCTGGTGCATCAGCACCATCATCAACATCTGCCATAGTAGCAGTATCAACATCTTCTTTCTTATGAAGTAAGTAATCTGTAAGTTCACCAAATATATCTTGTTCTTCTCTCACTGTACACTTATATTCTTTTTCTTTAAATACAAATGTTTTCTTGCCATCTAGGAATGCTTGTTTAGCAGCAAGAATAAATGCTCTCTTCTCGTATATAGTAATATTTGCTTCTCTTAACGCATTATTCTCTGTTGCAAGTTTAGCTGCAATAGCCATTTGTCTACGTTTATCTTGTGATTTTCCTTTGAATTGTGGGGCGTCTGACTTTTGGAAGTCTTTTATCCAATCACCCATATCATCTGTTTTATCCAGCGGCATCTGATACTCCAAGTTTTTTCAGTTCTTTTGCAATTAGTCTATCAATTTTTTTCATTTCTTGATTATTACCGTCCATAGCTACTTTGCCTTTATCGCCGATAATTCTTGCTCTTTGCATTAATAAATCTGAATACTTAGAATATCTACCTTCAATCATATCTTCTTCTGGTAGTTCTTTAGGTGCGCCTTTGTCACCTTTCTTTTTCATTTTTTCACCGCTGCCAGCTTTAATTCTTTTTCTTTTAGCGTGTATATTTGCCCATAGACCTGGGTTTTTCTCTTGTAATTCGTCTGCTATATCTTGTGGAAATTCTACATCTTCTGCATAGAATTTTAAAGCAGCCATAACTGATGGATTCTTAGATAAACCTCTTTCTAATTTTTCAATTTGCTTTGTTGCTCCAGTATAATCACCTTCTGCTTCAACAGCAATTTCCATAGCCATCAATAAATTTTGTTTGTGTTTTTCAACATCTCTTTCGTTTCTGAATTTAATCTTAGCTTCAGCGAAATGATTTACCTCTCCAGTAAATACTGATTTGACGGATTCTTTTTTACCAAACTTAGCGTTATAAGCTTTAGTGTGTTTTGATAGTTTTGTCTTTTTCATTTCTCCATCCTTATCTTTATCGCCAGGAGCGGGTTTATAAGCGTTAGGATCATCATCATCCATTTTAGCTTGTTTATCGAATTGAGCTTTACGATCATCTTTTTTATCGTTAGCAACACCTTTCATGTAATCGCTATCGGCTTCTTTGACATCTTCTTTCTTAACTTTTGCAGCTAAGTCTTTATCAGCTTTACCCCATGTACCAGAACCTTTAGTAATAAAACTATTTACTCTAGCAAATGCCCATTGTTGTGAAGTGGTACCAGGACGGTGACCAGTTTTCCAAGCTGCCATACCTCTGTCATATACTTGTTTCAGTATAGTATATGATATTCCGCTTTCTTTGCTTTTTTTCTCTAAACCTGCAATTTTTTCGTTGATTTGCTGGGCTTTATAGAAGTCGTCGTTGGATGTAAAAATACTCATGTATTATTTATTTTTTCGAGTCCTTGATTTTACTAAAATTGCCATCTTTATAGAATTCAATAAATCGTTTGAATCTATCTGCATTGTGTGCTTTATGAGAGATTACAAAGATATTTGTATCCTCGTGGTTAGATATAATATCCCATAACATCTCTGTGGCATCTGCATCTAGTGATGAATCACCAACTTCATCCATCATTAATAGATTAGTGTTAACAGAGTTCTTTATTTTAGCTATTTCTCTCCATGTAAACATCAATGCAAGATCAATTCTCATCTTTTCACCTTCAGAGAATGATGCATAGGAGAAGTTATCTCTATATCTTGACTTAATTATCTCATTAAACTCTTCATCAAGATTAAATGAAAATGCTGCACCCATCTTTTCAAGCTGTATATTTACAAACTTGTTCATGACTGGTACATATTGCTTAATGATCTTAGCTTTAATACCTTGATCTCTTAACAATAGTTTACATACATCATAGAAATGGTTTGTTTCACTCATCTCCATCAGTTCTTTTGATATAATTGTTTCTTCTTGAAGTTGTGTTGTGAGTAGCCCTTGAGCATCTGGTAACGATGAATCATCTGTTTCCAGTTTGAGATTATCATTGAGAGTACTGAGATAAGTGCTCAGACTACTCACTTCACTTCTAACTGACGATTGCTCTTGCAATAAGTCTGTTAATTCTTTGGCTTTGGTTTTAGCAATTTCTAAATCTTTGCTGAGTTTATTAAGTGCTTTTTCATAGGCAGGGATGAGATCCTCATTTTTCTTTTTTTCTTTTTCAAGGCTGATAATTTTTTTGTCCTTGAACGACTCTGTGATTTCTTGTCCGCAAACTTCGCACTCAGTTTCTGTATTATAGAAAGCGATCCGCTTCGATTTTTCATTGATCCTCCTTTTTAGTTCATTACCATGAGTTTCACATTTATGTACTGATTCAATAGCTACATCAACGTTAGGTGAATTATGTTTATCTATCTTCTTCTGTAGCTTTTCAATCAGTGACTCATGTATCTTCTTTTCACCTTCAACTCTTTGAATTTCATCTTTAATTTTTGTTGCTGATTGTTCTGATTTTTTCTGTAATGTTGATATAAGACTTTTCTGACCATTAATCTTGGTCGACTGAACTTCTTTCTGATATTCTTTATCTTTAATATCAATACCTAAATCGCTTATCTTAGTCTTAAGTATATCATTCATTCTTGTAAATATAGTAATATCAAGAATCTCTTCAATTAATTGTCTTCTTTCATTTGTGTTTAGATCCATAAACGATTGGTATCTTGCAGAACCAAGTATAACTATCTGTGTAAATGATCTAAAGTTTAATCCAATAAGTTCTTCTAATTTATTTTGATAATCCTTTTGTGCTGCATCTTGAGTTATGAGTTCACCATTCTTATAGATTTCAAACACAGCTGGTTTCATACCTCTTACAACTCTGTAAGGTACATTGTTTACGGAGAACTTAAGTTCTACTTCACAATTTTTATCATTTACTGAATTTATAAGTTGTGTTTTAGAAACATTTCTATATGGTCTATTAAACACTGCATAACATATAGCATCAAGAACCGTGGACTTACCACTACCGTTTACACCAGTAATAAGAACTGTAGGTCTATCATTTAAGAATATGGTATTGCCGTTATTACCAGTACTTAAAAAATTCTTATATGTTATCTCTTCAAATACTATCATCTATATGTTGTGCTTCCTCAAATATTTCTAACATAATCTTTTTAATTTCTTTCTTATTAAGGTCTGTAGCTACATCATCTATATACTCAGATATAAGATCTGATGTATCTGTCATTTCAATAATATCATCTACATTATCAGCATTGAATTGCTCAAAGCTTTCTACTATTTTTAATTCAAATGGTTCTTTAAGATTGATTGCATCAATAAACTTTTCAAAATTTTCAAATGATTCTTTTTCTTTTACATATAGTTTTACATAAGAATTCTTCAGATCTTGTGTTAAATCTTTAGGTTTTGTATTGTTATCATATATCAATTTTACATGATAACCGTAAGGGTTCTGCACGAATTCAAGTGAATTGTCTGTTGTATCTAAAATCCAGAAGCCATGTTTACCACCTGAATCTGACCACATAAGTTCGTATGGTGTACCCGTGTACTGTATATTTACCTGTTCACTTTGTGTATGATAGTGACCTGAGATAACTTTTTCCCATTTTGTATAATCAGATACTTCAAAACCATCACGACTATATTGACCAGGAAACATTAACATTCCATTAATATCATAATGACCTATAAGTACTTCACCACCTTCTTTAATTCTTGCAAATGATTCTTCATGATTTTCTTTACATACCCAAGGCATTAATGTAATCTTACAGCCATCAATATCTAGTTCTGTAATAGTTTCATATACATTAAAGTTTGATTCTTGACCAAGAATTTGATTTGGTGAATTGTTTTTAAGTGAATGTTTAAATGGTATATCATGATTACCAATAATAACATCACACCTAATATCTCTATCTTGTACTGGCTTTACCATCATTTCTTTTTGAAATGCTAGTGTTTGTATATTGAGCCACTTACGTGAATCAAAATAATCTCCAACTTGTATGATGTGAGTAATAGATTTGTCATCAATATATGGCCAGAAACATTCTTCGTAGAACTTTCTTTGCCAGGCTTCAATAACTATATTTCTATTTCTTGCACCAAAATGTGTATCGCCTAAAATAGCAATCTTCATACGCCATATTTTCCTTCGATAGCTTCGTTTGCCTGTCTAATTTTGCTAGCAGATATACTCTCTATCTCTTTGTCTAAGTGCTCCTGTTCAATCGTATAACCTACATCTCTACCGTAAGTAATATGAGTGATATTCGGCACTTCAATAATCTCATATAGATTATACCCGAAACCAGCTTTTTTTAATGCTTGTTGTATGTGTTCTTTACGTTCTTCAAAAGAATAAGGGTTCTTGTCAGAACCATCCTGAGCACGTAGCATTATTACTACTTGACCAGTTTTGGAAATTGCTCTCTTAAAAAGCTCTGTATGCCCTTGATGCCAGGGTTGGAATCTACCAAGCATTTGCGTAGTTTTTTTATGTCTATCCATGTTTTCACCGTATAGTCTGCGTCTAAGTAATGAGGTCTTTCAAATAATTTATTTGTGTCATCATACTCAGACTCTTTGATTGTGTCCATATAGATTGATATTGTTGGTTGTACAATATCTCTATACTCCTGTTTTGGTGCTACAAAATCTAATATACCATTCTTACCTTTCATTCTCATAGCTTGTCTTAATCTACCATCAGGTGAAAAATCCCAATCATCATGTAGCATTCTATAATAGTCTGCATTATGATGTGGTATACAAAAATGATATGCTAGTTCTTTTGCGAGTGTAGTCTTGCCTGAGCCAGGTAGACCAAATATTAATATCTTCATTTGTCTTTCTTAGTAGTTCATGGTTTACGTTTCTTTTTGACTTTAAAATTAGGATTTTCCTTAAAGAATTCTTCTTTCTTTGCTTCTCTAACTTTATAGTGTTTACCTTCTACCTCAAATTCAGTAATACCTGCTTTGATTGCTTCCTGTTCATGCTTTACTCGTAATGTATGTGATCTAAGAGTAAATCCAGATCTAGACTTTTCAGCTGGTGTTTTTGCTTTTGCTTCTTCCATATCTCCAAGTTTCTGGTCAGCATAAGCTCGAGCTGTATCATCTAATTGCGAACTAAATTCACCATGTAAAAACATTGTTTGTTCTGCTTGTTGTATTAACTTTAGGTCTAGCATATATTTCTTTTTCTCTTTCTTTATTCGCTGTACCATGTGAGAAAATAAGATCTGTGTGACGAATGCAAATCCATTATTGAATCTATCTCCATCAAATCTATATGCATATTTTATTGCGGCTAGAATAGCATCTTGAACCATTTCATCTCTATAAGAATAATTTACAAAGTTTGGTCTTAATGATAATCTGTTTGCCATCTTAATAATACATTCACCAAGATATCGACTCATCTCCGGTCTTTCCTTACCCTTTTCCATAAGAGCTCGGCATTTCCTCGAGTATTTGTCTAGTTCTGCGGTGAATTCTTTATTATTAACGTAGTGAGCTGAGTCTTTTGTTTGTCGTGCCATGTTATATATCTATACTGTTAATTTTATAATCGAACTTTTCTTCAGTGTAAAATCTAAATCTTTCGCCAGCGTGTCTTAATGTAAAGTTATCTCTAGATTTATACTTTATATCATCAACAATATCATACACTGTTGCCGGCTTACCGTCATCTGTTTTTCTTAAAATCCTACCAATTGATTGAAGCACCTTTATCTTGGACTTCGATGGATGTGCAAATATAAGATTGTGTAGGTTCCTTATATTAACACCTGTAGAGAATACACCGAGTGATGCAATAATAATGACATTATTCTTTTCAGCAAATTGCCTAGTCATTTCTCTAGTCTCTTTATCCGTTTCACCTGCAATGTAATGAACATCTTTATCAGATAAGGCGGATGTAAGTGAATGTATATCTTTACCATGAGATATTCTACCAAAAATTACAAGTGTATTTCCTGGTAGATCAGCGGCTAGTTTAGATATAAAATTATTTCTTTTTGTATGTTGTATAATATGAGCTATCTCTTCTTGATAGTTCATCTTACTTACTAACTTCTTATCCTCATCAGGATAATTCAATCTTAATAGTTGTATCTTTACATCTGATATTTGATCTCTTTCAATAAGTTCTTTTGTAGATGTAATCTTTTGTATTGGTCCGAATAAACCTTTCAATACAAGTTCATGTGTCTTTGCTTCTTGTATTGTACCTGTCATACCAATTCTATCTGGACAAACAACTAGTTTATTCATAATTGATTGTATGGATTTACTTTGTGCATGATGTACTTCATCTACAAGTACACTACCAAACTGTGCAAAATAACCTGCACTTTTCTTATGTATTGATTGCCATGTAGATACTACAACTCTTTTATCTGTATTTTTATCTACACCGCCCATAATACCATGCATATCATGAAACTTGTCTTGACTATAATCTATAAAGTCAGACATCATTTGTGTCACAAGATTTATTGTGGGTACAATAATAAGTATCTTCTTATCATGTGTTTCTCTCCACCATCTCGCCAATGCATATATTATTAAAGACTTACCAGATGCGGTAGGTGAAAGACAAAGCATTCTCTGTTTACGCACGCCGTCTTTAAATGCTTCTACCTGATAATCCCGCATCTGGATTTTTTTCCCTCCTGAGTGTGGGTCGAGGGCCTCTAAAAACCCGTCTAGAATTTTATCCGAGATATTCTGTTCGATACCAGGCATATTATTCTTGGTACCCTCGAATTCTACTTGGATATCTAGGTCTTTAGAAAACTTTGCTATGTCTTGAACAAGACCAGCATAAATCGTGTTGTCACGCAAATTAGCCAAACGAATCTTACCATCCCAATACCTATTTTTATAGGCTGGTGTAAAATGTGCGCCAGGTACTTTAAACGTGAAGTAATCTGATAAAGTTTGTAGATCTGCTTTATCACCTTCAAAGTTTAAGTATGCGTCATTCAGTTTTTTGAATAGTATCATCTAAAAATTTCTGGTAAACTTCTGCGAGTTGCGCAGATGGTGTGCACTTAATTTCATAATCATAGAAAGTAAAAGAACCATCTGTATCTGCAATTTCTAAAAATGTACCTATCTTGAATTGACCTGAATTTGACTCATTCTTTTCTTGGTATACTATCATTGGATTCTTTAGTATTTTTTTTCTTGGTTCATCACGAACCACCTTTCCAATAATAAGAGGGCCAGCGTTTGCCAGTTTAATTAAAATAGTTTTCATTACATATCTCCACTAGTAAATTTTGCCCAATCAATAGCAGCCTTAATTGAACTGTTTCTCCATTTAATCTGATCCATAATATGTTGTACACCTTCTAATAGTATATCAAAGTATTCTATTTTTTGTGTAAGTTTGATTACATCAGGATCTGTGTTGACATGTTTCTCAACACCTGCTTTTGTTTTAAGTTTCAGATCAAATGGTTTATCTTTATAATCTTCGGGACGAGCTTGACCAGAATAGAATAATTCTTTTTCTTTCTTTAATGTTTCTAGCTGATGAGAAAACGCGACTTTTTTAGCCCTTATTTCCATAAGGATTTGTAAGTACTTGTGGTGAAGTTTAGGAATAGCTAAAGACTCTCTGTCAAGTTGAGTCCTCTCTATTACTGCATCTTCTTCCCACATAGCTAGAAGCTGCTCGTGCGTAATCATATAGTATAAATATACCATGGAGATGAATTTTTTTCTGACCCTTTTTCACTTAAAGTGGATATTCTTCCACCAAACCAACTACGACAAAAAATTAGGAGATAATATATGGCTCGAAGGCAAAAGAAAGCCTCGTTGCAGGCTGAGTTAAACGCATCGAAAGCGTTTCATATTCAACCAAAAAACGAGACTCAAAACTATCTTTTAGAATGTATTCAGAATAATATTATGACTGTTGTTATCGGACCTGCGGGTACTGGTAAAACATACTGTACAGGTATGAAAGCAGCTCAGTTATATCTGAAAGGCGATTTCGAGAAGATCGTGTTAACGCGATCAAATATATCTACAGGTAAATCATTAGGTCATTTCCCTGGTACTATCGAAGAGAAGATGGAACCATGGATAAAACCAATAATGAATGTACTAATAGATGCATTAGGCTCAGGACGAGCTGAATGTATGCAAAGAGCGAAGCAAATAGAAGTCCAACCCATTGAAACAATTCGTGGTACATCTTTTGATAAGAGTATCATTATTGTAGATGAAGCCCAAAACTTAACTATTGAAGAGATAAAGGCTGTGACTACAAGAATTGGTGATGGAACTAAACTAATACTATTAGGAGACCCAGCACAAAGTGATCTAAAGAATAGTGATCTTATTAAATTTGTTGATTTATGTCATCAATATCGTGTGCCGGCGCCGATCGTTACGTTTGGAATTAAAGATATTGTTAGGTCTGATATTGTTGCTAATTTGGTTAAGATGTTCGTGAAAGCCGGTATCTAGAATTTGTACCTTAGTACCGCTAATGGAAACATGGTAGTTATCCATATAATACCAAAAAAGGACGATTTTTTTTAAATTATATCATTATTTTTTGCGCCATTTTTATATGTCGCATGTTCAAAATACATGAACTTAAATGATGATGTTGCTGTAAGGTAATCAACCTGTGGGTTAGTAGAGTCATATTGTGGACCGTCTAATGATATTGGAAATGCATCTATAAATTTCCATTCTGCTAATGGTTTAAGATCTGCATCTGCAGCAAATAGACTCATATTACTCATTGTATTTAAGAAACCTGGTTCTCTAGCATCCGGTCTAGATGTGACATTCTCCTTCACATATTCATTAAATTGGTCAAATGATTCAGGATTTATCATTCCTTTCATCCATTTAAGTATTTGTCTATAACCTTTCATTTCTTTATCAACAAGAAATGTGACATCTAATTGTGAATAGTCTAATGTATCTCCTGGAACGGATCTAGTTTGATTAAATGGATTTGATAGTATGGCTTCACCAGCACTAATAACTGGTACATTTGCCTGTTGTACAGTATATACAATATCAGGCAATTTTTCTATAGTAATAAAGAAATGCTGAGGTGCTGCAAAGGATAACTCGGTTTGACGAGCTATCATATCGTCAAAGTTGAGAGCCATTAGCTATCTACCTTAGCACCAGCTCGCCATTGATAACATGACCAATAACCAGCAGTTGTTTTATCTTTCTTCTGGTCACAGTTATGTCTTGCTCTGAATGAAGCTCTTCTGGCAGGATCATCTCTTTTGATTTCCATGTTTGGATCTCCAAATCTTACCATAACAACATTACCTTTTGCATTTTTTACATAAACTTTGAATTTGCTTTTACCATCTTGAACACGAATAGGATTATTAAGTTTTACCTTAGTTCCTTGGTATTCAGCATCTTCAATTACATGATCGTATTGTTCGTTGCAATCTTCACAACAAAATTGTTCAAATTTTTTCATTAGCAACACTCACAATCACAGGCTTGTTCTTTACATTCTATAGGACATTCATGTCCACAGTCATTACATTTGTTTTCCATAGTATATTTATATTAGGACAAAAAAAAGGGAGTCCGAAGACTCCCTTTTAAAATTCGTATCGAACGGTTATTACACGTTGTCAACTCTGAATTTTCTGTAGTACATGTTCGAATCAGGAGCATGTAAACCTTGAGATTGGAGAGATCTAGCTGCGAATGGGTTTGAAACCATACCGTATCTAGTCTTAAATCCAATTTTAGGTTGGAAAGTTTCCTGACTTACTGCACGAACCATTTGTAATGGAACATAAGGGCAGTAGAACATACCTGCGTCCATGTTGTTTGAACCTTTATAACCAACAACGACATAGTCACCGTTAGTTGCATAAGGATCTACATAAACTTTAGTACGTCCGTTAAGTACACCAGCAAAAGTACCTGAAGTCACATCAACATTTAGGTTATCTTCTAAACCAGATGTGTAATCAAGTAAGCCAGCCATTGTTAATGCAGAAGCTACATTAGCAGAGCAAAGGATAAAGTTTCCTTTTCCTCTTCGAGTTTCAAATGCAATAGTATTACATTCTTTTTCGATTTGCATCATTAGGCCTTTTTGTCTTTCAACACTCCATCTTCCTTGACCATCAGCGATTAAGTCAAAGATTCCGTTGTTTGTAAGACCTTGCGCTCCGTATTTTGCTTGAGATAGGATTGTGTGGACAACTTCTCTATTGATTTCCGCTAGGATTTCAGTAGAAAGAATGTTAGCTAATTCAGCTTCAGCATCCAAACCGTGGACTGCTTTTAAGTCTTGAACTAGTTCCATTGTGTATTCACTTTTGAGAGCTCTTGTTTTAGCTTCTACAGCTGTTCTCTCAATTGTGAAACTCATTTCACGGAAGTTATCTCCTTCACCTTCTCTTGTGTTCATTCCGAAAGAAGTGTTTCCTTCAGCTTGTCCACTTGGCATATAACCAGAGTTGAGGCCAGGGTTGGCAGTGACTGTATCTACAAATGGGTCATTTACAGGTGTAATTGAACCAGTATCAGTCACAGGGTCAGAGTCAGCAGTGCTAACACCATCATTTTTCGCTCTTGAGACAGCAAATGGATTTCCATCAGCGTCTGTATTGCTTCCAGCAGCGTGCGTATTAGGTTTCCCTGTATTAAACGCAGTACCAGAGAAGTTAGAGAACGGTTCGTCATACATAGCTTCGATACCAAGACCATTACCGTCACCAGCAACACCTTCGTTAGTGTTGTTGTAACGAGCTCTTAGCGCGAATATAAGACCAGTTGGAGCATTCATTGGTTGAACACCGCAAAGATCAAAAGCCATCATTTGTGGAACCGCACGTCTAACTAGAGAGATAATAATGGGATCATAACCTGCACGACCAGTAGCATTTAGGGCACTGTTAGTATTAGAACCAGACATTGCACCACCGAAACTAGCACCAGATAAAGAAGCTTCTTCTAAGTTTTGCTCCTCTGACAATGCTTTTTCCGTATTTTCAAGAACTTGAGCTAGTACAGCTTTTTTATCACGCTCATCTACTTTTGGTAGATCTTCGTGATTAATAACTGGAGCCCATTTCTCTGTTAGTACGTCGTATGACATAGTTTTCTCCTATTAATTATAGTTAGTTAGATTGTTAATTTTCTTAAAAATCGTTGGGTTTTTCATTCTTATTTTAGTGCAGTTTTAGACAAGTATCTAACGTACTGCGATACAGGATTTCCATCCGTATCAGTAGCAGGTTGGCTTTCGCCTTCCTGACTGCTGAAAACTTCATCACCATAGGATGATAGAGCTTTAGCTGCTGTTTCAGGATTTTCAAAGTAAGATTCTTTTAAAGTCTCTAACTTTTCCTTAAACTCAGCGGTATTTGCTGCTTCTACACTTTCACTCAATTTTTCTAGGCGTATCTGTTGAGTTTCAGTAAGTCCATCACTAACTTCTTTAGTGATTTCATCTTTTTCGAAGGCTAATACTTTTGATTGCAGCTCTTCAACAATTCCGTCTTTCTCACTGATTTGGTCTTTGAAACCTTCAACCGCTTCAGTAAGTTCATCAACAACACTGATATCTTCTTCAGGAATGTCGATGTAATTCTTTTCAAATAAACCTTTAAGGTCTTTAATAAAGTTCTCTGCTATTTCTGTTCTTAGAGAATACTTAATTTCTAAAGCATTTTCTTTTAACCACTCTTCAGTAGCATAGTCAGTATATTTTGCAAACTTTTCTTCTAATTCACTATTATGATCTGCAGCTTCAGCTTCCATTTGCTCTTTAATTTCAGCAACTTTAGCATTTACTTTTTCATTTACCGCAGTTTCAAAGACAATAGCAGCTTTTTGTTTGAAGTCTTCATCAAGATCGACATCTTCTTCCATGTCTTTCTTCATTTCTTTCTTTTCTTTATCTTTATCCATCATTTCTTCTGGATCTTTTTTCATTTCTTCGACTTCTTTTTCGTCTTCTTCTTTAGCTTCTTTATCTTTCATTTCAGATACTTCATCTTCTTTTTCTTCTTCAGTATCTTTTTTCATCTCCTTGACTTCTTCGTCTTCTTTATCCATCATTTCGTCTTGTTCTTTATCAGCCATTTCCTTAGGCTCATCTTTCATTTCCTCGACTTCTTCTTTAGGATCAGACTCATCTTTCATTGGAGTTTCAATAGGGTCAGCTGCTTGATCATGAGGACCTTTATCAGCTTCTGCTTTAGGAGAATCATTATCTCCTTTAGACATATCAAGAGTTGATTTATCTTGATCAGGAAGTTGCTTATCATTAGCATCTTTCTCTACAGAAGTATCTTGTTTTTCTTCTTCCATGTCTTTTTTCATTTCTTTAGGCTCTTCTTCATCTTTATCAGCCATAAGTTTTTTACCAGACATTTCTTCAACTTCTGTTTCTTCTTTTTTCTCTTTGTCTTTAATAGCTTTTTGAAGACCAGCAGGAAGTTCTTTTTGTTTATCAGTAAGTTCTTCCATGTCGTCTTTCTTCATTTCTTTAACTTCTTCTTCTTTTTCGTCTTCTTCTTTTTTCTCGTCATCAGCATGAGACATTTCTTTTACATCTTCTTTAGCACCATCTTTACGAACTTTAGCTAAATCAGAACCATCAATGTCACCATCGCCATCTTTATCTAATTTCTTTTGATCTCCTTTTAACTCTTCATCTTTTTCTTTAGACGCCATTTCTTCCATATCTTTTTTCATTTCTTTTGGCTCGTCTTCTTCTTCTTCCATGTCGTCTTTTTTCATCTCAGATACTTTTTTCTTAGGATCTGATTCGTCTTTCATTGGAGTTGTAGTTGGATCTGATTCTTGATCATGTGCAGGTTTGTCAGCTTCTACTTCTGCACTTGCGTCTGATGCATTATTTTCTTTATCGCCACCGACATCTTTCATCGGCTCAGCACCTGTTTCGTTTTTATCAGGTTCAGCTGTTGGAGCAGCAGCTTGTTTATTAGCAATAGTTTCTTTCTCTGCATCAGGTAATTCTTTATCATTGACATTCTTCTCGACAGAAGTGTCCTGTCCCTCTTCTTTGACTTCTTCTTTTGCAGAATCATCTTGAGGGTTTTCTATTTCGTCTTTTTTAGTCATATCCGCTTCAGCCGCCTTTGCAGCTTTTTCTTGAAGGTTTTTATCCATCAAGTCTTCAATGACTTCAATAAGACCTTTTTTGTTTTCTGTATCTGACATGTTGCTATAGCTCCAATATTAATTTATTTATTTTTTACTGATTCTCCAAGAACCTTTTAAAGAGTTTTAGTTTTGTATTATTTAATTCGCGAGCAGCTGACTCTTTAAGCTCTTTTGCAGCTTTTTCGAGATCAACCATCTTCCAAATTCCTGACTCAAATATCCATTCTGCTGACTCATATACACCTTCTACAAAGGCTTCTTGAGCTGATGGATCAAATACCACATCAGCAGCGGTGGTTAATACAAAATCTTCTTGTACTTCGTTATATCCCTCTCGAGTCATTTTAAGAGAGCCTAAACCTCTAGATGAAACACCAATTTTCACACCATCATCAAGTAAATTCTCAACGATTTTACCCATAGGTGTGCTCAATACTTGTGCTTTACCAGTATAATAGTATCCATCACGAGTTAATGACTTAGTCATGATAGCAGCTCTCTCAGGATTAACAGTTGGTTCAGCAGGGTGGTTTAACTCACCCAATGCTCTGTTTTGAGAGATATAATCTTTTGTGTATGCCTCAACAGCTTTATCCATTACGTGTTGAGGATATATACGACCATTACGATTTTCTTTTTGTGCTTGTAAGAATGGTCCTTGAATAAATTTCTTTTTATTATCTTTACCTTCTGTAATTACAGCTAGGTCATTAAAGGTAATATCTTCTTTAATTAGCTTCATTATTGTCCTCTAAATACTACGATTGCATTTGGAGCTGTTCCAGAAATAACTACATTTCCTTTAGCTTGTTCTATTGAAGTACCACCAGTCATGTTTAAATCCCATTTACCAGTTGCATAAGCTTTACCGTCAATGGTAATTGCATTAGCACCCATATTTGTGATTGACTCTATTTTAATAGGTCTCATATAATGATTGATATTCTTTTCATCTGAATCAGTTGCAGGTGATTGACCAGGGCCGTAAATATTTTTTACTTGATATGTAAATGTAAAATCATCTGAATCAAGAGTTGCTGCAGTATCTATATGATATACTACTCTATTTCCTTGTGATGAACCTTGAATTCCAATTGATTTTGATACAACTTTATTTGCCATGTCTTATTTATTCCTTATGTTCCTGCGTATGTTCTAGCTCTGCCAGCCACTCGCTTTTTAGTAATCTTTCTTTTAAGTGAAGCTAGTTTCTTTTTACCTGCTCCTCGAGCTCTCATTGCTCTTTTTAACTTAATTCCTGTTCTTCGTAATGAAGCTTTTCTTGTACCAGTCTGTGGTACACATCTATTTCCTTGTAATCTTGTACCGGCTTTACATCTTTTTCTTTTTACTATTCTACCTTTTGATCTTCTAAAAATAACTCTAGCTCTTCCAGGCTGAGCTTCATCAAATGTAGTAATACCGTGTTCTAATGGATCGTCTACTGATTCCGGTAAGTCAGCATCCATAACATCAAAAGTATCTGCAAACATTGCATCTTTAAGAGCAAGATAAGTCTTAACACCATCATCAACATGATCTATCTGATCATCGATCTCCATCTCTAAATCCATGATTTGGCCAAACTCGTCTGGTAAGAAATCATAGTACATTTCAGGACATGAACAATCATCATCATCTTCTGGACAATCACACATAGTATCATTAAGATCTGTACCATGTGACAGTGTTTGTGCTTCGTCTAATTCGATTGAATCTTCGAAATCTACAGTTTCACAATAGTCTTCTATAACTACTTCATCTTGAATTTCTTGAATTGTATCTTCGTCAATGATCTGATCAGCTTTTACAAAGTCAGAACCATCGCGCACTAATTCTTTATAGTGTCTACGATACTCTTCACGTTTCTTGTCCATCCAAGTAGGAAGGTTTTGTTTTTCACTCATCTTTTTTTGTTTCTTTTTCGTCTGTTTCTTGTACTTCAGGCATAATAAAATCTTTAGCGATATTTGCTTTCATATCACCTAATTTTTCAAATGCCTTTTTGTCTAAGGCAGCTTTCGCATCTGCAACGAATTGTTCTTTATCGTTCAGTTTCATAATTTATTTATACTCCTTTAACCTCTAATTATAGCATCCATCTCCAACTGGAGATTGCCTTTTAGTTCTTCTTCAAGCTCATCTTTTTCAGTTTTACCTTCATCATAGAGAGCTTGTCCATTTAACTGTACTCCACCAGGAAGTTCAGTATTTTCATATTTCTTAAGGTTAGTACCCCATTGCATTTTTAATAATGCAGATGAATACTTCTTAATCCATATATCACCATATACATCACCATATACTTCTGGATCAGTAGCTTCATAACATTCAACTAAGAAAAACTGACCTTTTTTCGGTCTTTTCCAGTCAATATCTAACCAAAGTCTATTCTTAGCTTTACTGTACCTTATTGCAGGTGCAGTATTTAACATATGATCTATATGTTCTACATATTGTTTTTGAATGTAATAACCTGTAATACCTGAACCGGCTGCATTTCCATAGAATGCATCAAAGTTATTTAAGAAATATTGATACTCATAATTATACATGCCTGATTGAGCAAAACTATCAACTTTAGATACTCTTGTAATCTGTATAATATTTTCTGGTATTCTTACACCTAATTGACCACCTTCCATTAAGGCAACTGAATCTCTTAGATATAATTGTTCTTTTGTGTAGTTCTTTCTAAATATTTTGTTATCAGAATCTATAGCTAAATCACTATCAGTCTTAACATAGATATTAAAGCCTGTGTCTGAATCTAATCCTTTACTTGGATTATGGAATACTCTTGCACCTACTTTATATTCAGAATCAAAATTAAATGTTGGTGCTGTAATATCTTGATGTCTTCTTTGATTTTCTTCAATTAATTTAGCATTTACTTCAATGACACGATATGTTCTTTCACTACCATCGTAATGATATTCTTGATACATCTTAACTGCATCATCAATACAATCTTCAAGCTGCACATCAGATACTTCTACATTAACGACTGGTGCTCCACACCTTCGTAGCATATAATCTGCAAGTGTCTGTTTACTCTTTGGTAGTGCCATTTATTTCACCGTTTGATTCGTACATGTCCATTTGGTCATCTTCAGTATTTATTTGATCATTATCGATCTCGTCCATAATCTCACGGTCAATTCTAGCAATATCATCTTCTGATTGAGCTAGAATAACTTTTCGCACGTATTCAATTGAGAAATATTTACCTACATATTCTGTAGCATCTCGTAACAGATTCATTCTGTCTGTTAATAGTTCTACATCTTTTAACTCTTTGAAGTGTGTATCCTCAATAAAGTCATAAGTAATATGAGTTCTCATATCATCAAATTCTTGAGCAGTACAAACACCAGCTAATGATAATTGTACTCTAAGAATTTCATTGAATAATTCACCAAACTGTTTCTTTAGTCTGGCTACAAACTTACCAAATTTAAGTTCATCTCTTGAAATATCAGATGCTCTACCGATTTGGAAAGCAGCATCAGCACCATTAATTCTTGTTAATGGTACATTCAATGCTTCATATAATTTGTTTTTAAAGTATTGTACATCTTCAAGATCACCAAGGTTTTGACCACCTGGAAGTGTAGTAATTTCAGTTGCTTTACCATCTCTTCTTGGTAGCCAGAAATCTTCTAAGATTGACATGAATTTACGTGAGTCTCTAATGTGACCAGTCACTGGGTCATAATCAATCTTATTTCTAAATCTATTCTGCATATCTCTAAGATATTGTTCTGCTTTTATTTTAGGCAGATTACCAACATCTACATAGAATATTCTTCTTTCAGGTGCTCTTGCAATTCTGTATACAATAAGACTATCTTCCATTGAACGAAGGTTATTAAAAGCTTTAATGGCTTTATCTAAATAACCTATAATCATTCCTTTGTTTCTATCTACCATTCCAGATGGACAGAATACTATAGAGTCTTTTGATAATTTAACTGCAGCACCTTGATCCATATCAGGAGTAAATTCAAAGTGTTCATCTACATCTTCAAGGAATGGTAATCCAGTTTTAACATTTTTTGTGTAAATAGGTTTAATTACTCTTTTCATTTTAAGAGCATCTACTGGTCTGAGTTCTTTTATTCCTTCTTTCGGTTTAGCAGAATCAATTATAATCTGATAATATAATCTACCATCTACATACCAGTTTCTAAATATATTGTATGAGCTTTTTTGAAATTTAAGAAGTTCTAGAGTTTTTACAAAATGTGTTCTGATAGATTCTTTTATTCTATCATCCATATTAAGGTTATCTAATCTAATAGATACTGGAGCACGATCATGCTCTACAACGAATGCTTCATTTACTATATCATCAATAGCAGCATCTGCTTCTGGATAAAAACTAATCTCTCTATAAGTGGATATAAGTGCATGTTCTGTACGAGCTTTATCATCTTGCTCGTAAGTATAACCTATTCTACCGCCAACTGGCAGTTCAGTACCGTCATCTAACGGCTGTGGTACGGGACTAGGTATTTTTGGTGATTTTTCTGGTGATACTAATTCAAAGCCAAATAAATCTTCTTTTCTCTCAGCCATGCTGCTCCTAACACTTTGTTTTCATATTATAATGGGTATTAGTATTATACCAATACCAACGCAATTTTATTAACCGACGTTGTCGGTAGTGTTCGAAGTCCAGAATTGATATCTGATAGTTGCTGTGAACTCTGATATTGTATCAGCGGTGTCAAAGCTTACATCAATTGGGTCGATAGTTGTTGGGAAACAACCTCTCAATACTATTGACTTACTAACTTTTCCATCTTTGCCGATTTGTTCCACTGTCCAATCTTGCACAAAAGAACTAAAATCAGTAGCATCAATTCCGCCTGCAGAAGTATTACCGACATGCGTGTTTATATTATTACTCCAAGATTCCATTGCATTCCTGATAGCAAAGTTATTGTCATTGATAACCGTTATTGTCCAAGGTTGAAATTTTCTATCTCCTGGTAAATATAATTCTCTCCCTCTGTAAGGAACCATAATCTCAGTTAATTCAGAACCAGGTAATTGTGCAGTTTTGATCATGAATGATCCTAATTGTACTAAACCTAAACCAGTTGAATCAGTGTTTGTGACACCTGCTGGAAATTGTGGTAGTACTCTGAATTGGTTGGCTCTTGCTCCACCACCAATTAAAGCTGCTTTGAAATCATCTATTCTTGCCATATTCTTATGCTCCTGCTACTTCTTCAAAAGATACTCCGCTTCGAACCGCTATGAAGTTAAGAGTAATGAAGTTTATTGACCTGTTTGGTTTGACATAAACATCTGCTACAAATCTGTTTCCATCTATGACAGCAGGTGTGTTATTTGAAGCATCACATACAACTTTAAAGTCTGTCATACCTCTTCGTGATTTTACATCTGCAAGGAATGGCTCTACTGCAGCAACAAAGTTTGCTCTTGTAAAGTCATCATTGAATTCAAATAGTTGGAATTTGGCAGCAGTTGCAATTGCTTTTTCTAAGACTATAAATAATCTTCGTACATTAATTCTATCAAATGCAGAAGGTTTTGATAATGCAGTCTTATCACCAAATAATAATGTTCCTTGACCTTTGAAAGTCACTACCGGATTTATTCTTGATTTGTAAAGTTCGTCTCTTTCAGCTTGTGATGGGTTGAAATGTAATTTAACCACATCTCTGTAGAATCCTCTGTTTAATCCAGCAGGTGAGAACCAAGCATCATTTGTAAATTCTGCTCTTGCACATACACCAGCAGTGTCTGGGTTAAGTGGCATATTAAAGAACTCGTCATTATATCTATCATATTGACGTTTCCAACCAGAATCAAATACTCCGTATGAGTTTGAATTCCAATCAGAGAAGTAATTCTTTATTTTGTTTGCTGTTGGATTACTGACTGCAACTGTTTCGGATGGAGACATAAATGCCATAGCATCTTTTCTTGCTTTAGCTCCAGCCATTACATATTTACCTACAGTTGTTGAATGTTCACCAGTAATTAATAGGTTTACATCTTCTGTTTCAGCATCTAATAATTTGTCATAAGCAGACATTAGTGAACCGTCTGTGACCGCTGAACCATCATTACCATTTTTAAGAATGGCTTTATATATTGGAGTTCCAGAAGTATCTGATGGTAAATCAGAGTCAAATGTTCTTTTCAATGTAGCAAATGATCCTCTAGCAACACTTGTTATTGTAGCACCAGGTGTGTAGTTAGCACCTCCAGCACCAGTAGCAGTTGTTCCAAAGTTATTTGCAAAGTAAACCCATTCAGAAGCTTCGTTAATCTTATTAACAAAGTAGTTATTAGCATTGTTTCCATCTTTACTGTTAGCAGCTTTTGATAGGAAAGGATATGTTTCTAATACTTCGTGAGTTGTTCCTGATGGTAAGTCATTTAATGTATATACTAATACATGGACTTCATCTCTTAAATCTGAATCATATTCAGCAGCCCATGGAGATGTTCCAGGTTTTGCATCAAAGTAATCTTTTAATTTGACTGAACCAAATATGTTTGTTGTGTTAAAGGTATCTGAATCACAAGCACTATCTACAATAGCTACTCCGATTGAATTACCTAAACTACCAGGGAATCTAGCATAAACTGTTGAAGTTAATCCTGAGACATCTGATGAGAAATCTGTTTCGTTTTGAATATTAGCATCTGAATCGACTGCATTGTCTGAATCACCCATGCTTGCGTTAAGAGCACCTGTTGCGTTAGCTCTTACTATTTTTATTGCATTAGCATAACCTAAGAAGTTAGCAGCTGAGTACCAATCGTCTCTTACGTATCCTGCATTGGTACCTTTACGTGGGTATCCAAAGTTTTCAATTAAATTTTGTTCTGATGAAACTAATGTGACTTCATTAACAGGTCCCCATTCGAAACGACCTGCAAAACCACCAATCGACGTTGCTACCGCCGGTATAATATTAGTAAGGTCTGTTTCTTTTACCTGTACTCCTGGGCTTACTAGAAATGCCATGTATGTGACTCCTTAAGAATTCTTTTATGTTATATTTATATTTTCAACTTCCACCAAGGATGCTTCTATCCTTGATTATTATATCTTATTTATTAAATGCCGAACTTAAAAATCTTTGTCAAAGTTATGATATATCTTATCAAACCATTCAGGTTTTTCACCTTCTTCTATATTAATTGGTGTCCATAAATCACCTTTATTATCTACCTGAGGGTTATATGTGTCATTCTCAGATAACCATCCAACCGGCATATCATCACCTTCTTCAGCAATTTTATCTCTATACATCATCTTTGAAGCATCTAATTCTGTCAATTCTTTCCAATGATCACAACCAGTGGCCCATCCAAATAGAACCATACACATTACTAAATCATCATTTGTTCCTGGTTCTGCAGCAAATATCTGAGTATTCTCACCTTTTCTAACAAATGTTGTTAATTCGACATATATATCATAATCTTCTACAACAACTTTATCACCTTCTATTAATGACTTTATATTAGAACAACCATTTGTTTTTACGGCATGTGATGTTGTGACACCTAGTTTAGAATTAGGACCAGATCCAAGTTGATTACCAGATCTACCACGAGATACAGATTTTAATATATTTTCATATTCTAATTCATGGTGTAGACCATTTAATATCTGACCACCAAGATCATTTGCTTCTACAAGTATATGAGCATCATTAAAATGTTTACCTACATTTGATAAGAACTGTGGTAAAATCATTGGTGAAATTTCGTTAGATCTAAATTTTGCAACTACTTTATAAGGTAATGCTGTAATATCAAATACAATAAATGCTGAGTAATCTAGTCTTATACCTCTTGCAGTATCACACACTAAGATATATTTATGTCCAGGTTTAGGTTCCTCATGATAGTCTATACCTTCCTGTGTTTTTACAGGATCTACATAACTCATTGTTTGTAATTTTGTAGGTGATATTAAAGTATTACTAGAACCAATAAATTGACATTCAAACTCTTGTCTGAACTGATCTTCTGATGTGTTAGCTATTTGTTCTAATTTCCAATCTTCATTTCTACCAGGAACATCCCACCAGTTTATCTCGGTAGGTACAAATTTTGATCTTTTTGATGTTGCTTCTGTCCACATCTTATAGAAATGGTTCATGCCTTTTGGTGTAGATACTACAATCATTTTTGTATCAGTACCTGATGAAATTGTAGGATAAACAGATCTAAAGAAATCTTCTGCATCATTTGGTGGTACGAATGCAAACTCATCTAGGAATAATAAAGAGAATGACATACCTCGAGCAGCAGATGCTGATGAAGATGTGGCAACTACTTTACTACCATTCTCTAAAGATATAGATCTTTTATTCCAGGTTAGTACACCTTGTTGCAACCAAAATGGTAAATTCTCATAAGCTAATTGTAGCCTACCTAGTATTTCTTGTGCAAGCTCACCTTTGTTTGCAAGTATACCTACAGTTTTACCTGGATTGAATAATAAGAACCATAAGATATATGCTACACTTGTTGTAGATTTACCACACTGTCTAGGTAATTTTGCTATATTGAATCTGTTTTCATTGAATCTTTTAATCATGTCTCTTTGAAAGTCATATAATGTGAATGGTATTTCACCAAAATCAACTGACATGATTTTCATGTATGTCTCTGCAAAATAAACAGGATCCTCCATACATTTTTTGTATTCTATTAGTTGTTCTTTTGTGTATTCTAGATTTTGGAAACCTGACTTAATATTAGGATTACCAATGTAATGACTTGTACCAACAGGATTTTGAAATAATTCTGGAGATTCTTCTGGTGTTGGGGATTTTTTTGATACTCTCTGACTCGCAAGAAATTTTAATAGAGCTTTCTTGTTCTCGAAATAGAAATCACCGAATCGTTTCCACCCATCATGTAAATTGGAGTCGTACTCCTTTTGAGCAACATGGTTCATATTACTCTTTTCCTAATAATTCTAGTAAGTCTTTTGTATTTAGCTTTACATTTAGATTATTATTAGTGACCGACTTTTCGTTTTGCGTTGCACCTTTCTGAATCTTTTCCGTACGTATGTGGTGATCCATAAGTTGACCTGCAATATTACCTAAAGTCTGCGCTGTATTAGATGCCACTTCAATTGCTCGCGGGTGCTCTGACTCCTGCGCGAGTTGAACTGCACTATCAAGTACGTCTTGAAGTCTCTCGCTTGCTGCGTACAGGACTTCCCTGGCGTATTCATAGTCATCACTACGATGCTTAACTAATTTAGCAACGCTGTCTTTAGTTTCAACTAATTCGTTTTCTAATTTCTTTTCATTATCCATGTATTATTTATACGATTTTAGGTATAAGTATAGTATGAGGAATGTAGAAGAGTTCTGTTATAGTATACAAGAGTTTGATTATGATCAAAATACTCTGAAAGAATGTATGAATAATATGCCCGCAAGCTTTGAAATGTGGACACCATTTGCTCGTAAACTAGAATCTAAAGAAGATTTATATCCATCAAAACAAAAAGAAATTGAAGACCCAATGATGAAAATGTTGGGAATGATAAATGGAAAACCTATATTTCCTGGACTTGAAGGTTATTATGAAATGAAATGTCCAGAGTTTTTAGATGATCCTTATATAAAGAGTTTAAAAGATAGAATTAATTTACCAATTGAAGCTCATAACTGTGCATTCGTAAAGATTCCTGCAGGTTTTAATTTAAGACCTCATAAAGATATTAATCGTAAATGTGCAATTCATTTTCCATTTAACTTTGATGATGCACCAACACTATTCTTCGAAGATAGAAAAGACACCCAACCAAAGTATGCTCACGTTCACAGCTGTCCAGCTATATTAAATATTTTAGAGGTTCATGGCGTAGATAATACAGATCAACCCGATCGGTATTGTTTACAATTTAGCTTATATGAACCATATAATAAAGTAGTAGATATGGTCAAGGACGGTACATTTTGGACGAATTAGATTACATAATACCATTACCTAACTTACAATACGATAAGCAGGCATTGATGGAAATCATGATGGATCCTAAGTATGGTAATTTTGATGCACCAGAACATACACACAATGGTCGTGTTATTAGTGGAATTCAAGTTGTAGCAGATTCAAAATGGTTTGCAGATTTTGCGGGATATCATAGAAAATGGCATCCAGAATTTAAAAATTTAGAGCCAATTAAGAGTATAATTAGACAGTTAAATGGAAATATGCGAATATTATACGCAACAGACGACTATGCACCAGCTTTGTTCTCTAAGTTTCCACCAAATGTAGTAATTGGTAGACATAAAGATAATAATAGAACGGGTGCAATACATATTCCATTAACAGATAATGATTCCCCAACCCTTTTTTATGAGGGTGATAAGTTAGTATACTCATACGATCATGATGGTCCTTGTATGATGAATATTATGGAACATTCACATGGAATGAAAAATGATGGTAAAACTAGATATACATTTCAAATAGCTACATATCATCCATGGAAAATGATGAGAGAATGGTACGATGATAAAAAACTTATACTTGGCTAAATATAGTCCAGACAAGATACCACCTGATGTATTATTAGAGTTAATTGAGTTTTGTCAAGAAGCTGAGAAAGAAGGATTACCACCATCAGTAAATATGTCTGTGACAAATTGGAAATCTAAACCTGAGACATTATTCTATAAGTTATTCCAGTCAAAAGAATATGAGCAAATATTTCTAGCATATAAACACAATGAACTTATTGGTGTTTCAGCTTGCTATAAACTAAATAAGAAAGTAATGGTTTGTGGTTGTAGATGTTGGACAGTACCTGAGTATAGAACTAAATATGTACATGGTAATCATTTATTTCCATTACAATTCAAATATGCTAAAAAACAAAAATGTTCAGCGGCTTGGTTTACTTTTAATGATTATAATGAATGGTTATATAAGTTTCTTAAAAGAATTAGTGATGGTAAAGCAACAGCATTCGGTATGAAAAATTCTAAAACTTATATGGACCTTAAATTTATGCCTGGCGCAATGTTAGTAAAAGGTACATCACAATATGTTGCAATAAAAAAATTATGATTCCAGTATTTGCCCCACTTAAACAACAGATAAATTTCAGTCAACATCAGATTGCTGAAGAACTATTATACAATGATATTGATAAACATAGTGTATTAGCTACAACAACATTTGAAGATGGTCAATCTAGATGGAAAGGTGTTATGTCATTTGAAGATGAAAAGTTTAGTAAAACAAAAGATGTAATACATTATGAAGATAAGAGTGATACACACAGGTCTATAATAAGAGGTATGGATACCTTTTGGATGACAAATCTTACATATCACGATGAAAGATCTAGATATGAAAGTTGGGATTATCATAGAACAATACCGTTATGGGTAGAACATCAACAACCTTGGATTTGGAGAGATGATTTACAAATACCATATACAAAAAGTATTATTGAAATGCTGCCGTTTGAACATGTCACAACAGTAAGATGTATTATACAGACACCACCATCTATTGGTGTTATACACGCTGATTCTGGTAAGAAAATGAATCAAAAATATTATGCTGATGGTAATGGTTCTATCACACTAAATGTATTAGCAGGTGGTGCAAATCTTTATGTTGAAACAGATACTGGTGAAAAAATGATTGATGAATCTAAATGGAAAGTGTGGCACTTTGATGACTCACATCCACACTGTACTACAGAAACCAAAACAAAAAGAATACAATTAAGAGTGTTTGGAAAATTAGAATCAGATTATAAGAAGTTCTTAGATTTAGAACATTCGATCTATTAGACTTTTGTCGTATTTGTATATTGGTCTTTCGCAAAAACACCTAATCTCGCTTTATCAATTTTAATTTTACCTACAGATTGTGTACGATTATTATATCTTGCAACATACGTAGGTTCATAACCACCTTTAGGAACTTTAGGTCTTATAACTTTATGTGTAGATACAATCTTATATGTACCATTGCCGCCTTTTAAACTCATCTGACCTTGATGAAACTCATCTACATTATATGGTGATGGTTTCTTGCCAGCTTCTGGACCATATAAAGCAAGTTGTTTTACTTTAGGATCCTTAACTGTTCTTGTTAATTTATCTCCTGATACCAATCCATTTGGTCTAGCATCTTTTACAGCTTGTGCAAAGTCTTGAACCTTTGGATTATTTGCTATTTGTTTGTCTTTTGATATTCCACCATACTGTTGAAAATCTTTTGGTCCAGAACCAGCTTTATGAGATATAAAACCAACCTCAGTAGAACCATCTAAACCAATCAATGAAAAGTCTGATTTAGGATTTCTATCACCACGATATGGTGGTGTCTTAATTATATCAGTGACTTTTTCTTTTCTGCCCTTTATAATAATAGTAATATAAGGTGTACCTTCTTTTTCAATTGTCTGCAGTAAGTTATTTCTAAAGCTTTTTAGATATGCGTCTTCTGCTGCTTCACCAGAACCAGCTCCTTTACCACCAAATTCAGGTGTTTTGTATGTATCACCAATACTTATTGGTTTACCTTTTACAAAGAACTTAACTTTTGTATTTGTAGACGTTGGGTCTTCTAATGTTTGTTGCATGGATTTTACATCATGATCTACACCATTTACTTCAATTTTTTTATCTAGTACAACTAAACCCTGTGTTGTAAGTATCTCTTCACCATTCTTAATTTTATCTACAATAACTGATATACGACCACGCTTTCTCATTTTACCTAAATCGTTTCTTAACCATTTAGGTTTAGAAGCCTCATCTAGAAATTCATTAAAGTTTTTATCTAATTTTGTTTTCATCTGTCCTCAACATCATGATAAATGGTTTGACTGGATCTACCTCCCACCATTTTTCACCAGGATATGCATTACCTGGTCTATGATGATGGTTATTATGCCAGTTCTCACCAAATGCTATTGGCAACATCCATGGTGTATTCTTACTATCTTCTCCAGTATCATAAGTTCTATAACCACTCATGTGGTTCCAGTAATTACTCATGTTTGTGCTGAACACTGATAAAAATCCAGGAACAATACCTAGAAATAAGAGTGCGTGTAGGCCGCCAAAAGTCGCTAGTAGCGCATAGTAGGACAATATAATTAAATGATAATAATCATGAAAAACAACCTGTACTTTATCTCTAATCATATGACGACCATACATTAAAGCAGCACTTGGTTTATCTCTAAACAATTTATCATCATAGAACGAAAACAGGATTTTATATCCATGTTCGTGAGGACTATGTGGATCATAGCCCTTGTCCGTATAATGGTGATGTTGTCTATGCATCATTACCCACGCTAGTGGCGAGCCTGTGTTTGCGAGTATGCCAAGTAAGGAAAAAGCATACTCAACTATCTTATAAGTCTTAAAAGATCTATGAGACAGTAATCTGTGGTACGTAAAATTGATTCCGAGGGCAATAATAGAGAACCACATTAATCCTGCTGCGATGTACCATCCAGCCGCAACTGGTAAAGTTAATGCGTATATTGTTCCTGCGAGTAATAGAAGATGCTGATATGGAAACCATTCAGATCTTGGGCGTGTAAATGTTTTAAGTAATTCTATCATATATTATTTATTTCTTTGGTGTGATGTTCGGCCATATCAGTGACTTCTCAGCATTGAATTTTGCCCATTCTTCAGATTCAGTTGCATCTATTATAGCATCTTCTGGGCATTCAGGTACACAAATTCCACAATCAATACATATTTCTGGATCTATTACTAACATATCATCACCTTCAAAGAAGCAGTCCACTGGACATACGTCTACACACGTGAGATGCTTGCATCCAATACATCGATTATCAACTACAAAAGGCATATAAATATCTATATACAATGATAATGCGAGTACTCACACCTTTGGATAAAGACCATATTTACGATCTTATGATGCGTAGGTATATACAACTATCTAAAAACCCAACACAAGCAAGAACTAATGAAAATGTAGACGAGCAATATAACTTGTTTATTGAAGAACACATGGATTTCAAATGGGAGAATGGTTTACCTAACAAGGTGAATAAAGGTAGAGCCTTTGGTTATTTTAAAGATAATGAGCTCATGGTTATACTTACACAACGCTTCTCGACATCGAGGATGCCATCATGGTACGTGGGCAATATGATTACCTGTCCGAGTCTCAAGGGTTATCGAGAGGCTGCCGAAATCACTTCTGTGCTGTTAGATATGGCTGTAGAAGATGCTGAGAAGTATGGATATACACAATTCTTTTGGGTGACAAGCACAAAAGGTTGGAATAGAAGAGAGCAATTTTGGTATAATTATAGTAGTACTTTCAAGCGGTATAACGTGTTTATTGAGAATGTAATTCCTGCAGGTGAAGAACCAAAGTTTGATTATGAGAAAGTTATTATGGGTTATCGTACACATCCCACAGATCTTGCAATTAAATCAGCAAAAATTAAACCTCATATACAGCACGAGAAATTTAAAGAATATTTGAAAGTAGAATATAAACCTTTACAGGAAAAAGATAATGAGTTTGGAAAAAGTTAGAATTCTTGATGATAAATGGAAAGGTCCAGTAAAAAGACTTTTATCTTTAAGAAAAACACATAGCGGTATTAGTAAAGACTTCATAGATTTTGATGACATCTGGAGTGATGAATATATTGATAAGTACTTTGATCCTAATGAACCATATTTCCTATGGGGATATGTAGATAATGATGAACTACTATGTATATGTGGTGTATATAAATGGAAACTATTACCAAGATGTACAACAACAATACATGTTTCCACTGATCATTTAGGTATACGAATTATGCCTATCACTGAAGATATTTGGAGAAAACATTTTGAATGGATGCTAGAGAATGGTATCAAACAAGGATTTGCATTCTCTGATGTAGCAACCTCATTAGATGCACTTAAGAATAAGACAATAATACAAAAAGCAAAAAGAAAACTACTAGAAAATGCTGGTGATGGTAATTGGGTTATTGGTATTGAAGAATTTGTAGATAAGAATACTGAAACTGAATGGACTGGATTTAAGCTTCTTACAGGAAATAGAAAATGGCCTGCAAATATGGTCATTAAAAATTATACTTACATAGGAGATTGGCTTGAAAATCAAGACAACTAACGACGTAATTGCACTTAACAAAACAAATAAACCTATAGGAATTACTGGTATTGCAAGGTGTGGTACCACATTTATGAACCGTCAAATTTACAGACAGGCGGTTATCAATAATCCAACACAACCAATTGGTTTTGTAGATGAGTTTATGAGAATTCGTACTGGTATTTATGAGTTCTATTTTGATGAATTACCTAGATTGAAACCTTTCAAAGATACTGATGCATGGGCTGGATACTTCTTTCACCAGAGTTATGGTTTTCCTGGTAGTACACAAGCTTATGACAAAGGAGCTGAAGCTCGAAAAGCTTTATTAATACTAGAACCACGTGTACGAATGTTAAAAGAATATGATCTGAGTAATGTTCACATGAAAGTTTTTCCAATGGATATGGTCACGGCATATATATGTGATCAAGAATTTGGTCATAAAGTTCTTGATTCTTATAATTGGTTATTCTTATATCGTAAAGATTGGTTAGAAGCTTATAAGTCATTTGTATGGGGTGCATTGCACGATAAGTTTCATTTCTATCATGGAGAAGAATTGCATGATACAGATACTTGGAATCATGGCGGTATGAAAGTAAAAAAAGCATGGGCAAATCCATTTCTAGCAAAAATGACTATTGAACAAACTTATGGTGAGATCCATTCTATATTTTCAGATCAAGTTGATTGGACCCTATTAGAGATGAGTCAAATATCTGGTATAGAAAAGAATGAAGATGAATTCTATGAACTTGTAAAAGGTGGATACGAATATAAAAAGTATATACCTGATGATTATTGGATGAGAAACCCAAAAGTATTTGAAGATAAAAAGAAATTTGTACAAGATAATTTGGTACATGTTGAAAAGCTTGAAAAGAAAGCCATAAAAAGAATGAAAGAAATATGTCATGAATCTAAAGGTTTATTAAACTTAAGTGAAGATGGTTTAGAACTTTTTATTGATGAGACTAAAAGAAGAAAAGGAGAACCCAACTTAAGAGCAGAGAAGTTTGCTGAAAGTTTTACTATAGTATAGGTATAATATATCTAATGGAACACGAGTTTACACATAATAATCATTTTAAATGGGGATATAATAAGAGATGGTTCACTGAAAGAACCAAACCTCAAGATAGGTATACTGTTGAATTTGGTGCCTGTGAAAGAGAACCTATAGATTTTAAAGGTGAATGTCACTGGGTTGCAAGACTTATAGATCAATATGCTTATGCTCATGGTACTTCAATAGAACTGATGTATAGTGGTGGTTCTGAGTCAGAAGTAATGCTTCGTTCTTTTATAGATCAAGATATTAAAGTTAATATTAATATAATGACATATGATCCGCATCTTAATATACATGATATATCACATGCAATTGTTTTCTGTGAAACTAATAATTTAGATTATGTTTTACATGAAGTACCAATAATGCAGTGGCTACATGAAGAAGGATTAAAATATGCTTCTATATCAAAATCAATATCACCAAGAATTCTACCACACATGCTGTTAATGGAAAGATTAGCTGAAGGAATACCTGTTATGGGTATGGGTGAATGTTATCTTGCACATGGTAATTTAAAACAATACTATGATTTTAGTGATGGTAAGATTATAAGAAATGATAAAGATGATTTTGAACCAGCACCTTGGTATTTCTATGAGAGAGAAAAGATTAATTCATGGTATAGATTTGCATCAAAGAAAAATATAAAATGCATACCAGGATTTTTTCAATATACACCAGAAATTATGTTATCTTTCTTAAAGGAAAATGTCACAAAAGAATTAGTTAATAATGAAATGTATGGAAAGTTATCTAATACAAGTACAAAGACACAGATATACAACAAACATTTTCCTGGTATCTTACAGAAGAAAAAATATGATGGCTTTGAAATGTTGGGTAAAATGGATCAGCAATTAAGACCAACATTACAAGAAGAATATGGTGCTTATTCACAAGAAATAAAGATTGAATATAATGAACTTATAAAACAACTAGAAGGTAAATAATGGCTAAGAAAATGTTAATTACAGGTGCGTCTTCCGGTATCGGAAAATCATTTGTTGATCACTATAAAGATAAGTATGATCTTATAACAACCGCAAGAACAGAGAAAGAATGGATTACAGATCCAGGAGATATTACTGATAAAGAATTTAGAACTGAATTGATTGCAAAACACCAGCCTAATGTAGTTATTAATAACGCAGGTGGTTTTAGAGGTTCATTTGAAGAAACATATGAACTGAATACTATTGCAGCTGGTCATATATTTGAAGGCTTCTATGATAAGATGATGCCATATACTCATATCTTTAATGTAGTTAGTTATGGAATCAGAATGTATGGTTGGCAAGATATGTCAAGAGAAAGATCTTATTACTATTCTAGTAAGAAAGCATTTTATGAGTTTGCCAATAATGTTAATATGTCAAAAAATAGACCAGTTCATGTAGTAAATTTAGTGCCTGGTATTGTAAAGACAGAGATGGTTGATGCTGACTTAGCAAGAAGAATAAAGATAAATCAAGGTCATGTAGAAGAAGCAGATTTGGATTATTACTTAAAAGAAAACTATCATAGAGGAAAGATACCATTTCATTCTTTCTTTCCAATTGGTAAAGAAGATCTACCAATCATTTCTGAATTCATAATGACCTTGCCAGATTACATAAATATAGATGAGATAGTAGTTGGTATGTTTAATAAACAACAATTGCCAGGTAAACCTACAACTCAATGAGGAACTTATGGAAAAAGGCGATTTCAATACCGCTAAAGAATTATTAGAAACAACTAGAAATTTTGATATTATCAAGATCAAGGCTGGTCTTGACATAAAAATGTATAAAGAAATTTTAAAAGAAGTTGAATCTAAATTTACATTTTATAAGAAAGATAATCAAGACACATACGAAGGTCTTGCCTTACAATATTATGATGAAGATAATCCATATTCTGATGGTGTAAATCAAGCTTCAGGTTCAAAAGATCTAGGTAATTATAAGGACATTAATTACAAAGACTATCTTAAAGTAGGTACTGAACACTTTGATAGTTGGCAATATGATAGAAGTAAACTAAATGATGCAGGTAAGATGTTTCAACCATTCTTTGATTTGTGTCAAGAGCAATTTCCAGATTTACATTTATACAGAGCAAGATTATTAAAAACATATCCAAGACATTTTTGTCTAGAACATGTAGATGAACCTAAATCATTGAGAATACATCTACCAATAGTATCACATCAATGGTCTATCATGTATTTTTTAGATCAGCCTTATTATTTGAAAGCTGACGGTAGTTTATATCTTTGCAATACTGGTCATAAGTTTCATTCATTCTATAACTTCTCATCTAAATTGAATAGAACTCATTTAGTTGTAAATGCAAAATTAAAATCAGATTTAGGAACATACACAATTGGATAAGTGGCTACAAAAATTAGATTTTACAGTTGATGTAGATAAAATCTGCAAGCAACTAGAAGTCGTTAAGGCTATGAATAAGGCAACTTATGATGATCATGGTTATGGTCCTATGTTTGGTGGTTTTGGTCTATTAACAGATACTGGAGAATTTACTGGCGGTATGATGTCTGGTAAACAAGTATGGGTTGATGGTAAGATTGACTTTCAAAAGGCAGTTGATAAAGGTATCAATTTTGAATATAACTATGATACGAAAACTAAACTTTGTGTAGGTGAAACAGAAAAACTTGTAGATAAACTGGTAGATCTTGGTCTAAATCCAAGACGTGCAAGATACACAGTACTAAAAGCAGGTGGAAAAAGCACAACTCATACAGACTCTTTGAAAGGTGAATATGCTTGTAGATTGCATGTACCTTTAATCACAAATGAAAAATGTAAACATAGAATCTATGAGGATGATAAGATTATTGATGAAGTATATTTACCTGCTGATGGTTCTGTATATGTTATGAGAGTAAATCTTATGCATAAGATAGTAAATGAATCTAAAAAAGATAGATGGCATTTCTTATGTTCTATATATGATGAAAGTGGATATACAGACTTTCCAATAAAGAAGAATGATTTTAACGCTGTTAAGATTAAGGCTGGTGCTTTTAATAATGGTGTGAAATGGATAAAAGAAGGTAAGACTTTATTTGAAGATCCTACTCGTATTTCTCCAACTCATCCGCAAGACCGGGGAAGTAGTACTTAGTACCGACTTTTGCTTGCAATTCTACAAACTCATCATAAGAAATTTCTGATACAACATGTTCAATCGTACCACCACCACTTGATGGAATATTTCCAAGTATAGGATCTATTATAGCTAACATTCTAT